>JGI26247J51722_1000178_pt1 | contig 27647 bp, 27 predicted proteins | sample SaaInlV_100m_DNA_2_FD_51722 | JGI IMG/M metagenome (IMG submission 51722)
CAACTCAAGAGTCAACCCAAAAAACAGCTGCGATTAACCCTAATGCAGTTAAGGAAAAGTTTTTGAAGAAATCTATTGAGCTTGCAGAAAAGGAGAAGAAAGACAAAGAAGAAAAATATAATCAAGAGGCGACTCCTTTCTAACCGNATATTTAACGGACTTTCAGAGTGAGCAAACCAAATGGCCATTAAACCAGGTAGTAGAAGAAATCGAGATTACGGCTGAAAATCGAGAAGAGGTGATTATACGATATAGTCCGATGATCAAGTATGTTGCGAATCGTATTGCGATGCGTCTTCCTCCTCATATCGAGGTGGATGATTTGATTAGTGTAGGTGTTTTGGGGTTAATGGATGCAATTTCAAAATATGATTCAAGTCGTGGTGCTAAGTTTAAAACGTACGCAGAGTTTAGAGTACGAGGTGCTATTCTCGATGAGTTGCGCGCTATGGATTGGGTTCCGAGGTCAATTAGGCAAAAAGCATCAAGTGTTGATAAAGTGGTGCAATCTCTTCAAGTGAAACTAAGTCGTTCCCCCGAAGATCAAGAAGTTGCGAAAGAAATGGGCGTTAGCCTCGAACAATTTCATGCCACCCTCAATGAAACGAAAAGTATACCGGTTTTTAGCCTTGATGATCTTGGTATAGCTAAGGATTCAGGCGAGCAGCAAAGCCTTCTTGATTGTTTGGCAGGAAAAGCCGATGCGGATCCACAGACTCAAATCCGTCTGATTGAACTTAAAGAAATTATTGCAAAAGCAATTGATACCTTGCCAGAAAAAGAGAGGTTAATGGTTTCTCTCTACTATTACGAAGAATTGACTATGAAAGAAATCGGTGCCGTACTAGAGATAACAGAGTCCCGTGTCTCCCAAATTCACTCCAAAGCGGTATATCGTTTGCGCACAAAACTCAAAGCGATTATTGCAGAAGAACTGTAAACCCAATTAGAAATTTTAATAAATTTTTGTTCCTTGTTCTTCGGTAGGGCGTGTCTTCCACCTCCTGTGGGCCCATGTCCATGGGGTCGGCTCGTCGTGTATCGTTTTTTCAATAAACTTTTCGCATGCTTGAGTCCAGGTAACAATATCTTGTTCCTTATGCCCCGTCTTTTTTAGTATAAGTTCAGGTCCGTATTTTACACGATAGGTCCCATTTCTAGTGGGATAACAAAAAAAAGGAATAATAGGAGTTCCGGTTCGATAGCTTAGTCGAGCTAGCGCTCGGGCAGTTGCCGCTTTTCTTCCAAAAAAATCTACAAAAACTCCTCCCTTTGCGGTGTTCTGGTCCATCATGATTGCGATAGCTTCATTGTTTTTTAATGCTCGTACGATCTGTAGCAGGGATTCGTCTCTGTAAAAAATCCCGTTGCCTGAAACAGTTCTGAGTTTTACAGCCACTTCATTAAGGTAAGGGTTGTCAAGTCGACGAATAATAGAATGGAGTTTGCATACTCCTCTGAACCCATGATCTATTCCCATGATCTCCCAATTTCCATAATGCGCAGTCAGAAAAAAAATACCTTTTTGACGCGAAAGACACTTCTCAATCAGGTCAAGACCACTCGGGTCCACTTCTATTAACTGATTTACTCTACCGGGATCCTTTAAAACCCATAAAGACTGTAGTGTTGATAATGCAACTTGAGTAAATGAATTTTTAATAATGTTCTTTTTTTCTTTACTTGATTTCTTATTTCCAAAAGCAATACTTAGATTAATAAGTGCGATCTTTCTTCTTTTTGTTGCCAAACTGTATGACAAATGTCCCAAGATACGCCCTAGTAGAAATATTGATCTTGCTGACAGGTTTTTCAAAGAAAATATTAAAAAAAGGACGACTAAATATTCAAGGCGGTGTCTAACGTTGGTCATGCTTATATTTTTTCTCATAAGGAGGGTGGGTGTAGTGACGATGAGAAGATACTTTAATGGAAGTGGAGGGTGTAGGTTTATATTGGTTTATTTTTCAGCAATGGCATGTGCCGCGGCATAAGTTTTATCATGGGTAATAGAGATATGAATGTGCTTTAGGTTCAGTTGGTTGAATAGCTTTTTCCCATTTCCATGAAGGTTTAAAACGGGTTGACCAGAATTCAACTTATCTACCTCGATATCTTTCCACAATATAGCGCCAGTCATACCTGTCCCCAAGCATTTTAAGACAGCTTCTTTAACAGTAAAGCGAGCAGCAAAATGTTTTGCTGGGTCGGCTTGGGAATGGCAGTAATCGATTTCTTTTTGAGTGAAAATTTTACTTTTAAAACGGTCTGAAAATTTTTGAATAGAATTTTTAATACGGTCTACCTCGATAATATCAATGCCAGTTCCAAATATCATAGTTCAGATTTTTTCTCAGAAAAATAGTTTAAACCTCAGGATGCTAAGGTGTGTTCATTTTTGATGCAAGAATCTATTTCTTGTTGCGTGATGGCCCCATGTCTCATAAGAGTTGGCGGGGAAACAGTTGTGTCAAGTAAAGTTGAAACTTTTCCTCCAGGAGCAGGTCCTGGATCAATGATAAGATCAATATCTTTTCCAAAAGTATGTAAAACTTCCTGTGCTGTTCGTGTATTTTTTTCGCCATTTCTATTAGCACTTGTGGCGGTCAATGCACATCCTGCTGTTTGGATTAAACGTCGCGTCCATTCATTTTTTGGTAAGCGTATACCCACCTTCCCAGTATTTGCAGTCAAAATGCTAGGTAATTTGGAAACTGCATCAAAAATCAAAGTTAGTGAAGCGGGCCAAAAATTTTGTATTAATTGGTTTGCCTCCTGCGATCGACTTTTTGTCAATTGGGTTATTTGGGATTTAGTTCCAATAAGGATTAGAAGCGGTTTATTATAAGCTCTTGACTTGATTTCAAAAATACGTCGAATTCCTTTTTCGTTAAATGGATCGACTCCCAGTCCATAATACGTATCAGTTGGGAAAGCAATGACTCCTCCTGCATCTAGAACTTCACGGATATGCTTAGAATGATTTGACAGCGAAGCGCTGGGGTCTACCTTAAGTATTTGCGGCATAGTCTGATTTGAGTTTTCGACTTTTTCGTTCTACTTCTTTAGCTTGATCCTTTTTAAATTTTAAAAGTTTTTTATGAAGGGTTTTATTACTTAGCGCTAATATCTGTACGGCAAGCACCCCCGCATTTTTTGCTCCTGCTTTTCCAATAGCCATTCCTGCAACAGAAACCCCTCCCGGCATTTGCGTTGTGGATAGTAAGGCATCGAGTCCATTAAGTGCTGAAGAACCTATAGGAACCCCGATCACAGGTAAAGTTGTTTCGGCAGCTATTACCCCCGCAAGGTGTGCCGCACTACCGGCCCCAGCGATTAAAATTTTGATACCCCGCTTGGAGGCGCCTTGAGTATACTTACGCGTACGCTCTGGAGAGCGATGCGCTGAAGATACAATCACTTCATGGTTAACTCCAAACTTATCCAGAACTTTGCTAGCCTCTTCCATGACAGTGAAATCTGAATCACTTCCCATTAAAATCCCAATTAGAGGCTTGCTCAAAATATATTCTCCTTAAATCTGTCTCATTTATTAAGTGCGAAGTTTTATTTCGCACGAATAGGAAGGCTTTTTTAGACTTGTCTTTTTTATATTCATCAATTGTAACAAAATAATAATTTGAAAACAAAATTTTGATTAATTTTCATTTGAAACCTTTTAAAGATTGACTTGAGTCTTGCAGTGGTTGCCATGAATTAAGAGGTGGCTAATATTTTACTGCGCCCATGCTTGATTTCAGTAATAAGCATTACCGTTGCTAAAACCATTAATCCGCATGATATCCAGCCGGTCATTGATGCTCCCACCTTCGCGGCGGTCCAATAGCCTATGATTGGTCCTATAGTACCTCTTATTCCTGTAAGGCAGACATGGACTGACATATATGCAGATACCTTTCCTGGTGGAGCGTATTTAGTTACCCATAATGCCCAAGCGATACTTCCTCCTGCAAAGGCAAGCCCGATCAAAGCCGATCCTGTTCCAATAATCAGTAAGTTTTTGCTGATGAAAAATAAAGCTATTCCAATTCCAAATAAGACATTAAGAATCATGCGAAGTACAATGAAGTTCATGCGGTCAAACAGTCGAGCCCAGAAAGGGATAAATAAAAAACGTGTTGTTTCAGGTATAACTGTAATGATTAATGCGACAATTACGGGTGAAGCTTCGATTCCATAAGTTGATGATGCTACGTAATCAACTCTCAGTGGAAGAACCCAAAGGTTGGCAAAACCCATAATAAACCAAGTAAGTAGAACATATCCAAACTCTCTATCTTTAACTGTATATTCGAAATTACCAAACGGGTGCTTGTGGGAACTTTTTTCAATCATTTGCGACGGCATTGATCCGATCGCCCATGCTTTGGCAAGAGCGCATATTCCTATTATGGTGAAGACCCAACTAAAATAAGTGATATTGATTTCGAGAAGTAAGGACCCAGCAAGCCCGAAAAGTGAGGAAACTGCGACAGTTAAAAGTAACGGTTTTGAAAAGCTTGAACCACGCTTAAGGTGAGGATAATTGTCGTTATATATTGATGTCAGGTAAGGGATAGCGGCGCTCCTGCAAACATAACTAATGGTGATCATTAGCGCATAAAACTCTAGGGAAGGCACCCAGGCTGCAGTAATAAGGCATGCTGAAGCTAATACGGAAGGAGCTGCACTACACCAAGATTTTTTAAGTTCTTTCCCGGCGGTGTAGTGAACCAAGGGTAGAGATAACACCATTCCTATGAATGGTGCGGCAGCTATGAGCGATTTTAATCCTTCTCCAGCATTGTAATAGCGAATGGCTATGAACAGAGCAAAAGTTTGTATGCCGGAGCTCAATACGCCCTCAAAAAAACCGCGCCAAAGGTCATATTTGTAGGTCCGCTTATGAAGTTCTGAGCTTGTTAGAGATGAATATTCTGCGGACATTCTTGATTTCTTTCTTTAATAACGGGGGGCTTCTTTTTTCTACCTTAATCGGTTTGGGCTATGAGTAGATTGAAAAATAAGTAAAAACCATTTATTCGCTTGCTGTTGGTGTTTAAAATTGAGGTGAATGCTAGACTGTTAGTTGAGTTAGGTTAACCTAGTTTAACGTATGGGTCTAGAAAGGTTACTTAAAAATTAATTAAGGGGTTTAACTTTAGCCTATGTTTAAAGATAAACTTATTCTTCTGCAAGCAGAAATTATAGCGATTGGAAATGAAATTGTTAGTGGTCTCATTCAGGATACTAACGGAAGATACTTAGGTAAACAGTTACATTTGCTTGGAATAGATGTTACGCGAATTACAGCAGTGGGTGATGATGAGGATTCTATTGCCAGGGTTGTAGAAGGCTCTTTGGAGCGAGTTGGTATAGTTATAATTACTGGAGGTCTTGGGTCAACACACGATGATATTACAAAAAATGTGCTAGCCCGAGTGTTCAATTCTAATATGATTATTGACGATAAAGTGTTGAACATGCTCAAAGCAAAGTTCAATGAACGTCAGGAAGAAGTTCCTGATAGAGTGCGTAGTCAATGTGAAATTCCGGAAACGGCTGAGGTTTTATACAACAAAAAAGGGACAGCCCCGGGTTTTCTTTTTGAACGTGATGGAAAAAAAATATTTTCTCTTCCAGGTGTTCCATTAGAGATGGAACACTTGTTTGACAAATATATTCGCCCCGATCTTAAAAAAATACAAAAAGGGGTGATAGGTCATCGGGTTATTAAAACTGTGGGTTTGACAGAGGCTTCTCTTTGGGAAAAGTTTGGGCCAGTTGAACCATTAGAAANATTGGNTACCGTGGCNTCACTGCCTTCTTATTTAGAGATGAAGGTTCGTTTGTCTTGTTGCTCGAAAAGTTCAGAAGAGGTTGAAATTAGATTGAGTAAAGCAGAAGATATGATTGTGTCGTCGTTGGGGGAATGGATCTATGGAAAAGATAATGATACTTTAGAAGGTAAAGTAGGAGAATTGTTTCTAGAAAATAATAAGACTCTGGCGGTTGCTGAATCCTGNACTGGTGGTTTGATTGGTCACCGGTTGACACAGACGCCGGGAAGTTCCAATTACTTTCTAGAAGGAGTTGTCGCTTACAGCAATGAGGCAAAGAGCAGTCGTTTGGAAGTTTCGCCCTCTCTGATCCGAAAATATGGAGCTGTGAGCGAAGAGGTGGCGCTTGCCATGGCAGACGGTGTACGTAAAACTTCAGGTGCTGATATTGGGTTATCTGTNACTGGAGTTGCTGGTCCAGATGCTAGCAATAATAAACCCGTAGGAACAGTATTTATTGCCATTAGCGACGAAGAAAAATCAGATTGTAAATATTTCTGTTTTTATAGTGATCGAAGTCGTAATAAAGAGAGGTCCGCCCAGGCGGGACTTGACCTGCTTCGTCGATGGTTCCGGAATCGGATATGAAAGAAAAAATACGATGAGTCAAATTAAATGTTTAAATTGCGAATATGAATATGATCATGAAAATACTATTTGCCCTAATTGCAATAAACCTAAAACCTCTAATATCCCAAACTATCCGCGCTTCAAAGGTCCGGGAATTATTATGTTTTTTTGGATTTTTTTCATCATACTTTGTTTTGGGTTGATGGTTTCTTACTATGCTCAGTAAAAAAGCTCTCAGTGTTTTATGTCTTGAAAGGGTAGTATAAAAAGCATTCCGGTGACAAATCCTCCAATGTGAGCAAACCAAGCTATGCTGCCATCACCTGCAACAATGCCGCTGAAAACCTGTATCAGGATCCAAATCACTAGAAGGACGATGGCTGGTATGCGGATAATAGTAATTAAAAACCCTAAAAATACCAAGGTTTTGACCCGTGCAAAAGGAAATAAAACAAGGTACGCACCGAGTATTCCTGAAATTGCGCCGCTCGCTCCTACCATTGGAACATCAGACTGAAGGTCTGTAAGAATGTGTCCCACAGAGGCAAGTGTTCCGCAAACTAGGTAGAAAATAATAAATCTAAACTTACCAAGAACATCTTCAATATTGTTTCCAAAAATCCAGAGGTAGAGCATGTTTCCTGCTAGATGGGCTATTCCTGAATGGAGAAACATTGACGAATAAATGGTGGGATAGGTNCTAATCGGTGACTCTATAAGGTGTACGGGAATAAGTCCGAAGGTTGAAAATGTTCTAATTGTNTCCATAGGTTGGCTAACCTGGTATAGAAAGATAAGNGTATTAGACACGATTAACATAATTGTAATAAGAGGAAAATTTTTAGTTGGATTTTCGTCTTTAAGGGGGATCATTAAGTGAAGAGGTCCTGTTTAAGGATGCTATTGTGATAAAATACAATATCAATATGATTATAGAGAAGCTTTAAAATGAACGAAACAAATGAATTGCCCGTTCCGCTCCCTGATGACGATGGGTCGGCTCTTGTTGGTGCCAGACCCGAAGAATCACGCGAATGGGTAATCAATGCCTACCGTAAACATCAGCAAGTTCGAACATCTAACTGGTTAGATAATGTTCTTGGGGAAGGACCACGTGCTAAGTCCTATGTGCTTCCCGTTTTGCTTGACACTAATCCCATTCGACACAGGCAAAGTATTCAGGAACAGGTTTTCCCTGCACCAAGAATTATCCATGAAGATTTGCTGATGGCTGATCAGATGAAAGTTATGCTGGAGGCAGGTTGTGGCATGGGGAAAACAACTTTCTTGAAATACTACCAAGAGCAATTACTTCAACAGACACCACACCCTATTTATCCACTTCCAGTTTACTTTAACCTTGGAAACCTACAAGAAGGCGAAGGGATAACGCGATTTATGGAATCGGTTCATCAAGAAATGTTGGATGTTATTTTAATCGAGTGTCAGGAAGATCCCGAACTTATTCTTGATGAAGATTACCTTCTTAAGACTATCAAGGCACTAGAAAGAGAAGGGAGGATTCTTTTTATGCTAGATGCCTTGGATCAACTGCCTGCTGAAGACCGATTTCAAGCCTACTTAGAGATTTTCGTCGAGGATAAAACTTTTCGTAGCAACCGATTGATTCTCGCTACTCGAAAATTTAGCTTCGGTCCTCTTGCCACAGATTCCATAATTCAGAGAGGAAAAGATGCAGCATTTCATGTGACTTTTGAAAAAATTGATGAAAAGAAACGCAATATATTTTTAGGAGAAGCACAAAAAAACAAAGAGATCGCAAGTTTGGGTAAGTATTCACCTGAATTAATGGAAGTGCCTCTGGTTTTAAAGATGCTTCGCGTTCTTTCAGATTTAGATAAACTTAGCGGTNTTACTACTCGCGGTGAAGTTTACTTAGCTTACTTCAGGCACCTTTTAAAAAGTGATTCTTACGAAAATAAAATCAAAGACTCTGAAATAATTTTTGAGAGATTGGAGGAAGTGGCGCTTCAGTTATTTGAAGAGGGGCTTTCCCAGCGAATCGATGATATTGAAACAGGTTACTCTAAAGAGCGTCTAAGAAAAGAGGGATGTGATACGTTAATACGAGATGAAACTATTCCACCTGAATTAGAAAAAATTCTTCAACAGACTCCAGGTCGTTGGCAGTTTAGGCACCCTTCCTTTCAAGAATATTTTGCAGCTAGAAGCTTGGCTAGAAATAAAGACTGGAAGAAAATGGTCGCTTTAAAGTGTCGAGATGAACGTTGGGAAGAAATGTTAAAGTTTTTTTCAGGGATGGTTTTGGCTAATGATGTTTTTGATATTTTTATGGATCAGGGCGCTCTATTTTTGGCAGGTAATTCTGTTTGTGAAGCGAGAGATTTATCAGAAGAAAAGCGTCTATTGATCGCCCAGTTGCTTAAGTATCAATGTAGAGAGTCTTTTCCACAATTCGCTCGATGTCGTTTAATTAAGGTTGAAGACGTTGTAGCGGCTAACGACCCATCAATTTTACTGACCCTGTTAAAAAGTTTATTGAAAAGAGAAAATAGGGACGGACGGATTCTTTATTCGGTAATAGAACTGCTTTTGGGTATAAAAAATATTGATTGGTCTGATTTAGTTGATCGCCAGGAGTTCGACTCTTTAAAAGAAGTTAAGGAATTAGAGGAATTTCTAGGAGAGGCATCCAATCCGGATGTTGTTAAATTATCAAAGGTAAAAAGGTGGGGCGAGATGGTGACAATCCCTGCGGGAAAATTTATTTATCAAGATGAAAAGGATGAGGAGGACCATGTTTTCTTGAAAGAGTTCTCGATTATGAAATTTGCAGTAACCAACGCTTTGTATAAAGAGTTCGACCCAAACCACATACTCCGTTTCCCCCTCTATTCTTTTTCGGATGACCATCCTGTCATAGGGATAAACTTTTATGAGTCTTTAGTTTGTGCTCTTTGGTTAGGAAGGCGGTTGCCGATTGAAAAGGAATGGGAAAAATCTGCTCGTGGCATAGATGGGAGAGATTATCCCTGGGGAGAAGCAATGGGTTATCAAAACGATTACGCCAATACCTGTGATTTTGTGATTGGAAGGACTTCCTCAGTCACCGAATTTGAGCAAGGGATATCTCCTTTTGGATGCTTTGATATGGCTGGCAACGTATGGGAGTGGTGCGCTCAGCTTCATTTAAAAGGGCAAATAACTCAACGGGTTGCTAGAGGTGGGTCCTGGCTAAATTATATGGTTCACTCTAAATGTTCCTATCGAAATACCTTTGATCCCGATGAGCGCTATCCTGCTTGCGGGTTCAGGTGTGTTTCCTTACCACTTACAGAAGTTGATGATGATTTCGAAGATGACGAATGACTAATTTCTTAACTATTAAGGGTTGTTAAAAAAAGGTTTTTCTTGACTTGTGAATTTGATCGACATTATATGACGCTTGCTCTTAACCTTGCACGTAAAGCAGAAGGGCAGACTAACCCTAACCCGGTTGTTGGGGCAGTTCTTGTGAAATCTGGTGAAATTATTGCAAAAGGGTATCATAAAAAGGCGGGCCTTCCTCACGCGGAAATTATTGCTTTGCGTAAGGCAGGCAGTAAGGCCAGAGGAGCCGATCTCTACGTGAACTTAGAACCTTGTTGCCACCATGGAAGAACTCCACCCTGCACAGAGGCTATTATCGCGGCTGGAATAAAAAGGGTCGTCCTTGGTATTCGTGATCCTAATCGACTTGTAAGTGGAAGAGGAATACGTTCCCTTAGAAGGCAAGGCGTAGAGGTGGTCACCGGAGTTTTAAAACGAGACTGTGAAAAGATTAATGAATCTTTTATCAAGTATATTACTACAGGGCGCCCATGGGTGATTCTTAAAAGCGCGTTTTCTTTGGATGGAAAAATTGCAACGAGAACGGGTGACTCAAAATGGATTACCGGGTCCAAGGCTAGAGCTTACGCACATAGACTTAGAAGCAAGGTTGACGCAGTTCTTGTTGGTGCAGAAACAGTCCGAGTGGATGACCCTCAATTGACCGTGCGACCGAAAAAGAAAGGTAGGCATAATCCTGCCCGTATCATTGTAGCGGGAAAAAATACTATCTCCATCTCAGCTAAAATTTTTAACAATGCTCACAAGGAAAGGGTTATTTATGCTTCTAGCGCCAGTTTGTCGTCAACCCAAAAAAAAAAATTACAGAGAATTGGTGTGGAAGTTCTTTTGGTTAAACACAAGAAAGAACAAGTAGACCTTCCTTCATTAATGAAAAAGTTGGGGGAAATGGAGATCACATCTATTATGATTGAAGGGGGGTCGGAGATCAGTGGTAATGCCTTGAAGGAAAAACTGATCGATAAAATAATTTGTTTTTTAGCACCGAAAATTATTGGTGGAAAAAATGCTCCTGGTCCTGTCGGTGGTCAAGGAATAGCTAAACTAAAAGATTTTATACAAGTTAAAGACATGTCAGTCGAAAAGTTAGGGAAGGATTTGGTTATTGAGGGAAATATATATTAAGGGGACTTATGTTCAGCGGTATTGTTAGTAATGTTGGAATAGTTAATCAAATTATTCGAAAAAATGCGAGTGCTGTATTAACAGTTCAAGGATGTGATGATTTTAGTGGATTTGAATCAGGGGAAAGTGTTGCTGTAAATGGTATCTGTCTTACAGTGCGAGATAGCACGAAAGATACTTTTACTGTTGACTTGAGTACTGAAACAATCAATCGAACTTGTTTTAAAAGCATAGAAGAGGGGGACAGTGTTAACCTTGAGCGTTCTCTCACACCTTCCGATAAAATTAGCGGCCATTTTGTCAGTGGTCATGTAGATTGTGTTGGGCGTATTACTTCTATTGATCATAAGAGCGGTGAGATAATTTTTTGCTTTGAATATCCAACTGAATACACTCCATACATCATCGAAAAAGGTTCTGTCGCAATAGACGGTATTAGCTTGACCGCTTTTTCATGCATCAGCAATGTGTTTTCTGTGTCTATTATTCCATTTACGTTTTCTCATACCAACCTTGTTTCTAGAAAAATGGGGGATTCCGTTAATGTTGAATGTGATATGATTGGTAAATATATATATAAGGCCTGTGAAAGTATTCTATTGTCTGGCGATGCAGATAAACAGGTTTCGTTGGACATGCTTCGTAGGCAAGGAATTTTGAAATAAAAAAAGATCATTTTATATTCCTGAACAAGAAACTTTACGAAAAAAGAGAGATTATGGTAACGAGCGAACATAGACAGGGTCAGGGAAATATCTTTAGTTCTATTGAAGATGCGATGGAGGATGTTCGTCAAGGAAGAATGATTGTTATCGTTGACGATGAGGACCGTGAAAATGAGGGTGATTTAATGATTGCTTCCGAAAAAGCAACACCTGAAGCGATCAACTTTATGGCTAAATATGGCCGTGGTTTAATATGCCTTGCGTTGACTGAAGAGCGGACTAGTGAATTGGGGTTATCAATGATGGTTGAGAATAACGAGTCAGCCTTTGAAACACCTTTTACAGTTTCTATAGATGCTAGAGAAGGAATAACCACAGGAATTTCAGCCAGCGATAGATCCAGAACAATCCAGACTGCTATTAATTCTCAGGCTGGGAAAAATGATTTAGTTAAACCGGGGCATATATTTCCTCTTAGAGCCCGTGTAGGAGGTGTTCTTGTCCGCATGGGACAAACCGAAGCTTCTGTTGATATAGCTCGTATGTCGGGGTTATATCCTTCAGGAGTTATTTGTGAAATCATGGACGATGATGGAACCATGGCCCGCCTACCAAGCCTCATAGAGTTTACACGTGAACATGGTCTTAAGATGATAACCACTAAGGATCTTGCAGAGTATCGCCTGCAGCAAGAAACACTTGTTGAAGAAGTTGTATCTACCCAATTGCCTACTGAGTTTGGTGTTTTTAATTCAGTAACCTTCCGGAATGTGTTAGACAATCAAGTTTATATTGCTTTGATTAAAGGGAAGGTTAGTGCTGAAACACCCACGCTAGTCCGCGTTCACTCACAATGCCTAACAGGAGATGTGTTTGGTTCTTTTCGTTGCGATTGCGGAGAGCAATTAAAGAAATCTATGGAAATGATTGCCGAGGATGAAAAGGGTGTATTACTTTATCTCTATCAAGAAGGTAGAGGGATTGGCATTGTCAATAAATTGAAAGCCTATGCTTTGCAGGATGAAGGTCAAGATACAGTAGAAGCCAATGCCTCGCTGGGTTTTAAACCTGACCTTAGAGAGTATGGTGTTGGAGCTCAGATTTTAAAAAAGATTGGGTTGGGAAAAATTCGACTATTGACCAATAATCCCAGGAAAATAGTCGGGCTAGAAGGATATGGTTTACAAGTGGTCGAACGTGTTTCCATCGAAGTGAGCCCTAAGAAAGATAATCTTAAATATCTCCGCACGAAACAAAAGAAACTGGGGCATATGATTGAAAATATTTCATAATGGATTTTTTGAAATGGCAAAATTTATAGAAGGAGATTTGGACGCCGCAGGTTTGAAAGTTGGCATAGTAGTTAGCCGTTTTAATGTTTTTATTACAGAACCCTTATTGAGCGGTGCTATCAATGAACTGGAGAGTCGGGGAGTTGATGAAGATGACATTGAGGTGATTCGTGTTCCTGGTGCTTTTGAGATTCCCATGGCTGCAAAAAAGATTTGTTCTAGAGGGAAAGATGTCATTATTTGTTTAGGAGCGGTGATTCGAGGAGGGACGCCCCACTTTGATTATGTTGCTGGTGAGGCTGCTAGCGGAGTAGCAGCAGTTGCCAGAGATGCGGATATCCCTATTATGTTTGGTGTTCTTACCACAGATAATATAGAACAAGCGGAAGATAGAGCAGGCGGAAAATGTGGGAATAAGGGTGCAGAGACNGCTCTTGCAGCTATTGAGATGGCTACGCTTTTTAAAAAACTTTAATCTCTCGGTATTATGGGAAAAAGAAGATCATCACGGGAATTGGCTCTCAAGTTTCTTTATCAATTTGAACTGAATGAAGGGGACTTGGATGAACAGATAAAATTATTTTTGGAGCGAAATTCATCTCAGGAAGATGTGGAAAATTTCATGAAGGAGTTGGTGATGTCTCTTGTTAGTAAAATGAAAGAGGTTGATGAAATTATTCAAAAATATAGTGACCATTGGGATCTCGACCGCATGACGGTGATTGATAGAAATATTTTAAGAATCGGAGCGTGCGAATTACTATTTAATTTTTCAACCCCACCCAAGGTTGTCATTAATGAAGCTATAGATATAGCCAAAAAATATGGCAACGAAGATTCTCCAGAGTTTATTAATGGAATTTTGGATAAGGTTTATAATGAAATTGGACAGAAAGGCCCCCTTCCTTTTACAAATTGAGACTTTATCCTTCCGACCCGGCAGGAGATAGTGAAATTTATAATTTTCTCCGATGTTCACAGTAACCTCGAGGCGTTACAGTCTTTTTGTCGTGTAACAGAATCTATTCTTCATGACAAGAAGGTCTGTCTTGGTGATATTGTAGGGTACAATGCTGACCCCAATCCTGTTGTTGAGTGGGTTCGTGAGGAGACAGACTTTGCTTTAGCTGGCAATCATGATTGCTGTGTCTTAAACCAAACTGACGCAAGTTACTTAAACCCCGCTGCATATCAAGCATGCACTTGGACACGGAGAAACCTGACTCAAAGTAATAAGAATTTTTTAGATACATTGCCAATTGACAAAGATGAGGACGGTATTTATTGGGCTCACTCGTCTCCCTTTGAGCCTAAAAAATGGCATTATGTTTCTACAATAAAAAGTGCAGAAAAAAATTTTAATTACTTTGAACAGGCGATTTGCTTTATAGGGCATTCGCATCTACCGGGTATTTTTGAAAAGAATAAAAATAATAAGATTTACTCACATAATACCTCCAAGCTGGAGCTCGTCCCTGACTCGCGTTATATAATTAACGTTGGTAGTCTTGGGCAACCAAGGGATGGGAATCCGGATCCTGTATTTGTTTTCTATGATTCAGTGAGTCACATCGTGGAGTTTTGTCGATTTTCTTATGATTTACTCTCAACTCAGCAAAAAATAATGGCCTGTGGCCTCCCCTCTAGTCTAGCAGATCGCTTGAGAAATGGAACCTAACACCAATAAAATCAGACGTTAAGCTTGTTGACCGGNTTTCTTAAAAGTGGTAGCATTNAAAGTGTCATATAGAATTAAAAGTTAGGGCGCTTTTGCCAAATGTTGCCAGTTTTGTATTATTTGGNATTCACAGTTTCATAAGTTCTTGGGTGTTGTATGCGATTTTTTTTAAAGAAATTTTTTCCTATTAAACTTTTTTTGTTACTTTCTTTGTTGGTTCCCTTGGTTCCAGGGAAAACCATATTTGCCGCTTCTTCACCCGCATCAATTGATTATGAAAAAGCACGTTCGTCCTATCACGAGTTTTTTCAATCAAAGAAGGNGATGCATCGGCGAGATNAATGGATTTCGATCATTCAAAAATTTAGANTGATTTATAAAAGATATTTTCCAAGTAACGAAGCATATAAAGCTATATTTACAACGGCAGACTTATACGAACAACTCTATGCTATTTCTAGACGGGATAATGATCTAGATGAAGCCTTGGAAGCTTATAGAATAACAGTAAAAGAATTTAANCCAGGTCGTTTAACAGATGATGCTCTTTACCGTCAAGGAGAAATATTTTTCAACCGAGGGGAATACGGCGCTGCTCTGAATTCCTTTGAGAAGATTTTGACAATACTTCCCAAGGGGGACGTTGTTGCAAAAGCAAGAGCTAGGATACCGCATGTTAGATCCTTTGTTCCGACACGTTACGAGGCNAAACAAGCATTTNCCAAGAAAATAAAAAAGATAGCCCACCTGAATAAAAAATCTAACTTAATCGTTAGTAAAAAAATAATTCTAGAGAAAATTAATTACACGGTCGGGTCAGACTCTGTTCGAGTTGAGGTGAATACAAATGAAGCAGTTACTTTTTCTCAAGGCCGCTTATCTGAACCAGAGAGGGTATATATAAACTTTAATGAAACACAACTAGCCAACGGTGTAACTAAGAATATAAAAATTGGAAGTCGCTTTTTGAAAGGTTTGCGGTTGAGTCAGTTTGATAAAAAAAATACGCGATTAGTCTTTGACTTAAACAAATCAAACAACCTTAAAATAGGTGTNTGGCCCGAAGGCTCCAAGTTGATCATTGAATTGAGTGATAAAAAAAAATCAAAAATGAAACTGGTTTCGAAACCAAATATTTTTGTNAAAACAAGAAATATTGCTCCCGTTAAAAAAAATAAATCTAACAAAGAGCCTAACAAGGTACCTGTCAAGGCACCTAAAAATGNCTCTTTTCTATTGGGTAATCAAAATGCACCCTTAGTTGTAATTGATGCCGGTCATGGAGGCAAAGACTTAGGAGCGAAGGGACATCGAGGCCTTCGAGAGAAGGATGTAAACCTTGCTATTGCTTTACGTTTGAAAGATATTTTAAAGTCTCGTTACAAGTACCGTGTTATTCTTACCAGAAAGAATGATATCTTTATTCCGCTTCCGGGGCGTGGAAAAATTGCCAATGACAGTAATGCGGATGTCTTTATTTCAGTGCATGCGAATGCAGCATCTAGACGAGGTGCCCATGGTATCGAAACTTATTACCTTGGTTCTGGTCATAATGAAGAAGCAAAAGCGACAGCTGCTCGTGAAAACGGAAAACTCGTCAAATCGGTGAAAGATGACCAGACCCAAGAAATTTTGGCAAGTATGATAAGTACCACAAAAATCAATAAATCCTCTCGATTGGCCAGTAGTATTCAAAGTCAGTTATATCAGTCTATGAGGAAAAAATATTCTGGNATCAAAAATTTAGGGGTAAAGGAAGGTCCTTTTTTCGTATTACATGATACNAATATGGCAAGTATTCTTGTTGAAGTTGGATTTGTTACAAATNTAAGAGAAGAGAGTCGCTTAAAACAAAGTNCTTACTTAGATAGGCTTGCTTCCTCNATTGCAAAAGGAATCGCTAAGTTTGTTCAGGATTNTGATCCGATGATCTAGAGAGTTTGAAAACCATGTCTGCACTACCCCTCGTTGCGATTATTGGCCGAGCTAATGTTGGTAAATCCACATTATTTAACCGACTGGTCCAGAAACGCAAGGCAATCGTAAACAATACCCCAGGAGTAACGCGCGATCGTATATACGGTCAATCTGATTGGTTGGGGCGTTCTTTTGCCGTGGTCGATACAGGAGGTGTAGATGTTGAGGGGATAAACGATATAGAGAATCAGGTTGTTGAGCAGGCCTTACTAGCCCTAGATGAAGCTGATGTTTTGATCTTTGTTGCTGATAAGAACTTAGGGCTTACCCCTGAAGATAGAAAAGTGGTTGACCGGTTAAGGAAATCCGGGAAACCATTTTTTTTTATTGTTAACAAAGTTGACGAGATTAGGCACGAGCAAGAACTTACTGATTTCTCTGCGATGGGTATGGATACCATTTATCCAGTTTCAGCAGAGCATGGATACGGTGTTGCAGATATGCTTGATAAGTTGGTGGCCGTACTACCAGAAGTGAAAGAATCTATCCTTTCAGAAAATACTGTTCGCGTTGCTATTGTAGGGCGCAATGTTGGCAAATCATCACTAGTCAACAGATTATTAGATTCGACACGATGCATTGTCTCAGATATTCCAGGTACAACCCGAGATGCCATAGATACATTACTCAAGCAAGGAGATAAAAACTTTTTATGGTTGATACAGCGGGAATCAAGAGAAAGGGAAGAACTCAGCAGGTATTAGATAAATTTAGCGTAATAATGTCCTTAAAAGCTATGGATCGCTGTGACATAGCAGTTGTTCTTGTTGATGTATCAGAAGGCATTACTGATCAGGATGCGACTATTGCGGGTTACGCCTTTGATAGAGGGAGGGGATGCCTCTTTGTTGTAAATAAATGGGATTTGGCTAGGCCACTCGGTGCGACTAAAAATTCTATTGAAGAGCAAATAAAGGATAAATGTAAATTTCTCGATTTCGCTCCAGTCATTATTTTGTCTGCATTATCGGGATATGGAGTGGAAAAGTTATTACCTCAAGTAGAGTTAGTTTATGAAGAGTATAAGAAGAATTTGTCAAGGGGGAGACTAAATGATTGTATCGAAAAAGCAATAGTGAAAAACCCAATACCAAGCTATCGAGGTAAATTTGTAAAAATCCAATATATAACACAAATTAAGAGTCGACCACCTACTTTAAAGTGTTTTGTTAACTATCCAGATGGAATTCATTTCTCTTATAAGAGGTATTTAACTAATAGCCTAAGAAAAACTTTTGGACTTTCTGGAACACCAGTTAGATTGTTTTTTTCAGGAAAGAAAAAAAAATGAATTAAAACGAGTTTACGGTCAGATGGAAAACAAGACTCATAGGGCTTTACTATCATTCGCATGATTTTTATGAATTTCTCATGCTAATAAAAAAAATTAAATATCTAAACATCGCATTACAACTCATTTTTTGGATGCCCCTTATAATTAGATTTTGCATCCAGGTAAAATAATGTTTGAGAAACGGTTTTTTACCAATACTATTAAATTGACTGAAATATGTTTGATTTATAGTGTTCCGCTTATTAGTTTAAGGTAGATTGGATACGTTTTAGGACTTGGCTTCAGATATTGGTTTATAATTGTGTGCTCTTAATCCTTTTTGGGGGGGCTGCGATGAAACAGTATAGTCACCAAGATATAAGAAATGTTTGTTTGGTCGGGCATGGNGGTGNAGGAAAAACTTCCACTGCGGAAGCTATGCTATTTCTGTCGGGAGTGAATGATCGACTGGGNAAAGTTGGTGATACTTCTTCACTAATGGATTATGACCCTGACGAAGTGGACCGTGGGCATTCAGTTAGTGCTTCTATTGCTTTCTACGAGTGGAAAAAAAATAAGGTCAATTTGATCGACACCCCGGGAGACAGCAACTTTGTTGCTGACACGCCAGCGAGTCTCAGGGTTGTCGATGGTGTTGTGATAGTGGTAAGCGCTGTAGATGGNTTACAGCTTTACACTGAAAAAGTATGGACCGCGGCTACNGAACTGGNTATCCCCAAAATTATTTTCATTAACAAAGTCGATCACGANCAGGCCGACATAAAATCAGTTTTAGAATCAATTAAAAAAAAATTTAAAGTAGACCCATTTTGTATTAATACAGCCGTTGGCACTGGAGAAAAATTTACTGGCGTGATAGACGTTATATCAAAAAAATTTCACTCGTATCAAAAAGACGGGTCGGGAGAAAATAAGACTGATGCCATCCCTGATTTGATGGCCGAAGAGGTAAATTATTCTTTTGCGGAACTTACCGAATTAGTTGCCGAGGTAGATGATGGTTTAACCGAAAACTACCTGGAAAATGGAGAGCTGTCTAAGAAGGAGTTTGATGACGGATTTAAAAGAGGATTAAAGGAGGGTAAGTTATTGCCAGTTTTTTTTGGGTCGGCGACCCAAAACATGGGTGTTGACCTTTTGATGGATGCGATCATAGATTATTTTCCATCCCCAGATCAGAGAGCATCAGTAAAAGGGAAAAACCCAAAAGACAGCTCGGAAAAACTATGCAAAGCTGACCCTAAGTCTTCCTTAGCAGCCTTTGTGTTTAAGACCATTGCCGATCCATACGCAGGGAGACTAACTCTTTTTAGGGTTTTTTCTGGAGTTGTTAAGTCTGATTCATCTGTTTATAATTCGACCCAGAAAACCGTAGAACGTGTTGGTCAGGTATATTTATTACAAGGTAAAAAACAGGTCGCTGTTACTGAAATTTCCGCGGGAGATATTGGTGCGGTTGCGAAACTAAAGATTACAAAGACCAGCGACTCTTTATCATCAGAGAATAATCCCATACAATTTGACGCGGTTTCCTTTCCAAAACCAGTTTTAACTAAAGCTCTTCTTCCAAAGACTAGAACAGATGAGGATAAAATCAGTAATGCTTTAAAGCGACTTTGTGAGGAGGATCTCACCCTGAGAGTTGAGCGTAAAGCCGAAAGCCATGAACTTCTTGTGTCAGCGATGGGGCAAATACACCTCGATGTTTCTCTAGAACGAATGAAACGTCGGTTTGGTGTAGAAGTAAATGTTAATACCCAAAAAGTTCCGTATCGGGAAACTATTCAAGGAACAACAAAAGTACAAGGTAGACATAAAAAACAAAGTGGTGGGCGTGGGCAATTTGGTGACATCTGGATAGAAATTTCGCCGCTNGAAAAGGGAGGTGGTTTCATTTTTGAAGATAACATTGTTGGCGGGGCTATTCCAAAGACATATATTCCTGCCGTTAAAAAAGGAATAAAAGAAGCCATGGATGCAGGTGTCGTTGCTGGTTGTCCAATGGTTGATATAAAAATACGGTTGTATGATGGCTCCTATCATGATGTTGATTCTTCGGAAATAGCTTTTAAAATTGCTGGATCAATAGGTTTTAAAAAAGGTNTTCCTGACTGTCGACCGACTCTTCTGGAACCAATCATGATAATGGATGTTACTGTTCCTAGTGAATTTGTCGGTGATATTATGGGAGACCTAAACTCCAAGCGGGGAAAAGTTCGGGGCATCGATGCGAATAATGATCTCCAGAATATTCAAGCAGAAGTTCCTATGTCTGAGGTACTCAATTACTCGGCCGATTTGAATTCGATGACAAGTGGTAAAGGCGTGTTTACAATGGAATTTGACCATTATTACAAGGTGCCGGAGCACTTAAAAGAAAAAATTATTGAAGAAAGCCAAAAAGATTCGGAAAATCCAGTTTAAAACGTTGAATGATATTTGTGTGTGTGGAAATGAGAACAATTTAGAATGGTTTGATTTTGAGAAATAGAGAGCAAGGTGGAACGGTTGTTAAAGAAGACCTGGTTGAGTGTGTATACAACAAGGTAGGATTTACCCGCCAGGAAGCTAAGGATGCGGTTGAAATTATTTTAAATGAAATTAAAATATCTCTTGCAAGCGGGGATGATGTCCGTATCTCTGGCTTTGCAGGATTTCACTTGAGAGATAAAAAGGCGAGAAACGCAAGAAATCCAAGGAGCGGAGGGGTTGTTCTTATTAGAGCTAGAAGGGTTCTAACATTCAAACCAAGTCAACAGCTATTAATCACTACTAATCGGTTGGTGCATGAATCAAAAAATACCGGATAAGTTGTTTTTTAAAATTGGCGAAGTTGCCAACCTTACTGGCGTGGAACAACACGTTCTTCGATACTGGGAAGACGAGTTTGAGGTACTTCAACCCAAAAAAAATAAATCAGGTCAACGGTTTTATGAAAAAAAAGATATCGAACTGATCTTTAAAATTCAGAGACTGTTGTATCTAGAACGTTACACGATTGCTGGAGCCAANCAAAAAATGAAAGCAAGTAAGAAGAAAAATTNNCAACTGTCTCTAGGGTTTGACCGAGAGTCCTACTTAGAACAGAAAAGAGATATTATTTCAGACCTCGAATCTATTCTTGAACTTCTTCCTGAAGATTGAATAGTGCGGCTAAAAGGTGTTTTTTTAATTGGTANAATATGAGACCGCTTTATAAAACTCNCCCCTAGAATTTGCGGGGAGAGTTTTTGTGAATTTTTCTATAGATCAACCAAAGGCTTTTTGAGCAACACCAACCAAAGACTCAACCGTGCGACACCCCAGAAGATCTGCATCTTCTCGTGCCAATTCATTGCCCTCTGAGTCTAAAGCGATTACCGATCTGTTTAAGTATCGACTACGAACTCCATCCAGNTGCAAATTGTTAGCCTTTGCAAACTCCAGATCCGGATCCTGAAAGAGGCTGGGAATGTCCCGACCNGCATTACTTAAAATATCGGTTCCTACGATAACAATTACTTCCTCAGCACCAGCAGTTGTAAATTTATCCATATTTTCTTTTACTTGATCGAACTCTTTATTACAAAAACCACCGGCTCCGGGGAGGGTGATGATGAGTCGTTTTCCATTAAAATCATTTATAGAAAGACTTTGTTCTAACGGTGTTGAAGCAGCCTTCTCTACGCTCCATTCAGGGTTAAGTCTTATTAATTTTACGTCGATCCCTGGTAACTGTGCCATAAACTTACCTCCTCAGTAATTAAATATTTAGATAAGGATATATGATGACGGAAGTTGTTAAAAGGTTCGTTATTTCACCCATTTATTAATTTATTTATACTTAACAAAATTGAATTAATAGGAATTAATTTTGGTTAAGTCGCATTCAAAATGAACTTCTGCTATTCTTCAATTAATAATAATTTTAAATTAATGGTTTATTTATGATGTCAGTGCTCCGATTTCTCTGTTTTGTTTTATTTTTTTTGATTTTTAGTTATGGGAATCTTTATGCGCAGGATAGTGATACTTCTAAACGTCCATTTTACCAATATAAGGGTAATTATGGTGAGGAAGTGGTGGCAAAAAAATCTAAGTTTAAAAGTGCATTTGGTTATAATTTAATTGGTATGGGACGAAACTGGTCGCCCATTGAGATTGATGTCATTCATGCTGCTTTTGAGCAACTTCCGCCCGGGTTTCACAAGATACCTACTTTAAAAAGCTTGTATCGTCTCGAAAATATCGTGTTGAACGCTGAAAATGCTCCGGCGGATGACATCCCAGCTGCAACACTCCCGTCATTTACTACAATTTATGAAAATATATCTGAGTCATACAGAGTTTTTGTTGAAAAACAGGAGCTTCGAGTCGAGCTATACAACCCATTATTTCATGAGGACCGGGTAGATCTAATTAATATTATCCAGCATGAAATGGCTCATGCTTTTGATTTTTCTAAAGGTTTTTTAAGCTTTACTGATGAATGGATTTCATTGACAAAGTTTAAGGTGTTGCATATTTTTGCCTTGGATGGTGTTCGAGATAGTGATTCTTTATATTCCTTAGTCAATGACCCTAAGATAAATAATTATGCTCCAACAGCCAGGCGAAATATCTCTACTTATTCCAGACAAAATCCGCAGGAGGATTTTGCAAATTCAGTGACTGCGTATATTCATTATCCTTATTTTCGCTATTCCCACGCCGCGAGATATGAATTTCTTAAAAAAAATGTTTTTGATGGCAAAGAATATTTTCTAAATGATTCTTCGATAAATAGTTTCGAAGAAAAAATTAATTCTGACATAGAAAAAGCCTTAAATAGTGCCTCATGGGTTGAAGTTAGAGCTATTTTAGTTGAATTAGGTAGAGGATACTTTCCTGAGATCGAGAAGAAAATCATTAGTCGTATTAAGAGTGCCCTTGGAATAATGTCTGTTTCACGGAAAAAAGATATAACCCTTAGCCTTGCCACCTGTTTTTTGATGCAACCAGAAGGACTTGAGTTGAGAAAAAACCTGATACGATCTCATCGTATTTCTGTAAAAGAAGTTTTAAGTGACCCTCAATGTTTTCGTTACGCACGTGATGCTTTTGAAAAACAACTCTCAAAATGGGCGCCCTCGAATCTTTATTTTTTTCAAGATGGAGGCCACAGTTTTATTCAGTTTGTTGATCCTGTTCTTGCAGCAGCTTATGTTCGTGGATTTGATACTGAATATGTATGGAAAATATTTTTTGAAGAGGAGGGAAGGATTCTACTCGCTGAAGGATCTTCTCTTTGGGAAAAAGGTGGGAACGGTTCTGTTGAGATAAACATAAAAAAAAGTTCTACCCGAGACTTTGAATTTCCGGAAGGGAAAATTTTAAGAATAGAGTTGATGGCTAAACGTACTCATCCAATTAATTTTAAAAGTTTTGAATCTGAAAGAACAGGGGCAAGGTTTATTGTACAACCCTGGTTTTCTTATGTTGGATCTAATCCACTAAACATTAGCGTGACTTTTCCGATAAACGTTCTAAAAAATGCTCACTGAAAGTCAGGTGAGGTTTCGCACTAATCTGACACACATATTCATATTAGCATATTTGGAAGGCCAAACCTTTACGCCGTCTTCATATTGAATGACAAGCGCTGAAGAATCTTTTTCTTCAATTGTCCATGTTGTTCCACCGGAGCCTGTTTCAAATATTGAGTGAAGATAAATTTCATCGCCATATTTATCAGTATTTTTGTTGCTAAGATCAAATAGACTCCATGCCTCTTCCTCATTTGGATATCGCCATTCTTCTGAGCCTGCAAACCGCTGTATGTTCGTGATTTCAGTGTAATCTTGACATTTAAACCAGTTTTGCCATTTTTTTGTATCCTGAAATGAGTCTGTTTTTTTCCAGATTATTTTCATTTTTAAATCGGTTATCGTGCTGTTGCCGTTGTCTGTAAACCGTTTGTTATCCGTCATAGTGAGCCTTTATTTTCCATAAGGTGATTGTATACGAGAAGTTTTATTTCTGTCATCTCACGTAAGCTATATTTTATTCCTTCTCTTCCAAACCCGGAATCTTTAACTCCACCATATGGCATATTATCTACTCGAAAGGTAGGGATATCATTAATAACAACACCACCTACATCCAACTGATTAAATGCACCAAGTGCTTTGTTCATATTATTAGTAAATACACCAGCTTGCAGGCCAAAATCTGTGTTATTAACTGCCTTAATTGCATTATTAAAGTTGGTATATGTATTCACGATTAAAATTGGACCAAAAGCTTCCCTGCATGCAACTGGAAGGTTTGGGTTAACATTAGTAAGGATTGTAGGGGGGTAATAATTTTTAACCCGTTTGCCTCCGGTTTGAATTTTTGCACCTTCAGCAACGGCTTCATTTACCCAAGACTCGATTCTTTCAGCACTTTCTAGGTCTATCATCGGTCCCATAGTTACCTTCTCGTCGAGAGGATCGCCGGACCTAAATGCCTGGGTCTCGTTAATTAAACTATTTAGGAAGTCATCATGCTTTGAGGCGTGGACAAAGACGCGTTGAACTGAGATACAAACTTGTCCAGAATAAACAAAGGCTCCAAAGGCTATTTTTTTTGCCGCTAAATCAATTTCGGCGTCGGGTTCGACGATGACCCCTGCATTTCCACCTAGTTCTAGAACCACCTTTTTGCGTCCTGCACGTTTTTTTATACCCCAGCCAACATCAGGACTTCCAGTGAATGTTACCATTTTTAAGCGAGGGTCCTCTACTAGTGGAGCAGCATTTTTGCTCGTGCAGGGCAGTACACTAAGACTTCCTTCTATTGCTTGGGTATTTTGTACTATTTTTTCGAGCAATAAAGCAGTTAGTGGTGTGGAAGATGCAGGTTTAATGATAATAGGATTGCCGCAAGCAAGGGCAGGGGCTACCTTGTGGGCAACGAGATTTAAAGGAAAATTGAAAGGACTTATCCCAGCTATAGGTCCGATAGGAAAACGTCTGGTAAGCCCAGCTTTCCCATGAGCAGACTCTGTAATATCTAATGTAAGCATTTCTCCATCAAGTCGAAGCGCCTCTTGACTAGCAATCTCAAAGGTTGAAACTGACCTAGCTACTTCTGTTCTAGCATAAATAAGAGGTTTGCCTGATTCCTGCACAATGATTTTGGCAAATTCTTCGGACCTATCTTGAATCCCGCTAGCAACTTCAGCACATAAACGGCTACGCTGGTAGGAAGGTAGGACCCGTGTTTTTTTAAATGCTTCCTCCGCTAAGTTTATAGCTTTATCTATTTCAACAGATTCAGCAAGGCACACCTCAGCAAAGGGTTCTCCTGTAAATGGGTTGACTACAGGAAGTACACTAGTTCCTTTTATTGGTTGCTTTCCTATTAAAATATCATTAATTTTTTTCATATGGATAGAAATAAAAGGAAGCTATTACCAGCCCTGTCCTTTAATACCATAAGAGCGAGAGCCTGGTTTGCTGGACTTTAAATAGTTTTCCAGATTTTCGTTGATATCTTTTTTTTCTGAATCATTCGGGTTAAGACCTGTTTCTTTAATTTCTTTGGAGAGAATTTTTTTCACAAAGCCTTCTATTGCATTTTTATCACCGTTAAACTTAACTTTTAGGTATTGATAGGTGTCATCATCAAGTTTTAATTTAAGATATTTCATGAGTTATTTATTTTAGTATTAAAAACTGTGACTTTGGAAAATTAATTTTTCAACCTTAGACTAAAGCTTGAACAATAAAACGTTGACCATGGGATTAAAATGGTGAAAAAATATTTTTCTCAGATGAATATGCAGTGGGTTTGACCTCTATAGAAACTGGTGTAGGAGGAATCTGGATTTCAAAAGTAGTTCCTCTTGGTTGATTGTTTTTGACCGATATTGACCCACCATGATCAATCACTATTCGGCTGACAATTGCCAATCCAATTCCGGTCCCTCTTTTTTTTGTTGTAAAGTGGGGTAGAAATAACATGTCTTTATCAGCACCAGGAATTCCTGGCCCATCGTCTGAAAACCGAATCATTATTTTGTTTGTTTTGAAATCAAATTTTGTGGATATTTCAATTGCACCTTCATTTCTAAGCGCATCCATAGAATTTTCGAATAAATTTATGAATACTCTTCGAATTTGTTCTGCGTCAACCGTTATATTAGTTATGTTAAAATCATAATTCTTTTTTATGATAATATTTTTATTGTTATTTTTGTATAGCGTGTAAACGCTATCAATTATTTTATGTAGAGAGTTTGTTTTAGGGATGGTGCAGGCATACGGGCGAAGCGAAGAAACTCATTGATTAGCTCTTTCATTCCTTCGACTTCTTGGGAAATTATATCGATACTTTCTTCAAATATCCTGTTAAAACTTTCCTTGTCTTCAAAATATTTCTTTTTAAGGCGTTGAGTGTTTAACTGAATTGGCGTGAGTGGATTTTTAATTTCATGCGCTATTCCTTGAGCTACTTCTTTCCATGCAGCGGTTTTCTGGGTTTTAATTAGTACTGTAAGATCCTCAAAAACGATAACTATTCCAAGATATTTTTGTTTCGAATTTCTCAAAATATGAGCTTTGATTAGAAGAACCAATGGACTATCATACACACTGATTTCAATTTGACCTTCTGTATTTTCTTTTCCATTTTTTAACATTTCCTGAATGGTTTTTCGAATTACCTTCAAATGACTTACATCAAATACGTTTGTATATCTAGAGCCTGCAGCAGTTTGCGGGTTTATCATCAAAATATCTGCTGCGGCTTTATTGAATGTGGTTATGATGCCCTTTTGGTCGATTGAAATAACTCCTGCTCCTATGTTTTCGAGAATTGTTGCAATATATTGACGACGTTGTTCAAGCTCAATATTCGTGCTCTTTAAACCTTGATTCGCTTTTTCAATTTTAAACTGACTATCATTAAGTTTCCCCGTCATGAGGTTAAACGAATTAACAAGAGTGCCGATTTCGTCTTGAGCGCTAATTCCTAGTTTAAAATTTAAGTCACCTTCTGAGATACGTCTTGTTCCTTCTGCAAGTAACTGTATAGGAATTGTTATGCCACGAGCCATGTATAAACCCAACCAAATGGCAGAAAATAGAATCAACAATGTGACTATTAAAAACGTGGTGTAATAACTTGCGGAAATTGGGAGTTTTAGGAATTTTTGGCGTTTATAGCTATCGTAGGAGTTTTGTATAGCTTGAATTTTATGTTGGGTGCCTCCCGGAATCGATGCTAGGGTTAGTATGTATCCCCATACAGAGACATTTTCTTGGTTTTTCTCGATTAACGGTTTGGCAACGATAAGATAATGACCTTGACTAGATGTGCGAAACTCAGAAACTCCTTCTCCCCCGATACTTTTTTTTAATAAATCCGTAAAATCTGTACTTTTGATAAATGGTGCCTGGGTGTCGTCAATTTCCGATACGATAAGTTTGTAGTTGTTGTCATAAAGAATGACTCCTCCAAGTTCATACTCTTTCCTTTTATTCTTAATCAAGCCATTTAATTTCCAGCGTTTTGCTTTGCGGAAAATCTCTTTTTGAGTTATGAACTTTTCAATATTCTGTGTGTAGATGAGTGAAGTTCTTTCCAAACTTGCGTAATATTCTTGAGCTACGTCCATTGATTGTTGTAGCGTTTGTTCTGTTTTTATGTTGAACCAACTCCCGATGCTAAGTGTGAAAAGTTTGCTAGCGACCGTGAATAGAAGAATCGATGGAACCAAGGTTAGAATAAGGAACGCGGAGATAAGTTTAGTTTGAAATTTTGCCCCTAGAATTTTATTTTTTCTTTCACTGTAAAGTTTTACTAGGTTGCGGGTTATGAGGACAGTGA
>JGI26247J51722_1000182_pt1 | contig 27296 bp, 29 predicted proteins | sample SaaInlV_100m_DNA_2_FD_51722 | JGI IMG/M metagenome (IMG submission 51722)
TGATGATCAACGCTAAATCGCGAAATAAGGGGTATAACGGCAAAGCTAACAGCAACCGCTAGCACGCCAGCGATGACGGCGAGCCAACCACTGGATACTGCAGCGATAACATTCTGTTTGGCGGCCATCGCAACGACAATAGGGATATACATGGCGCTCCAGAAATAAATGCCTGATTCAGAAGCAGAACTCAGATGGAATTTTTTGTTGCTTAGGTTGGATAGCACAATAAGTAGCAGCATGGCGATACCCACACCACCGACATTTGCGTTTACTCCCAGCAACTCGCCGAGTAAGTTTCCTGCGTATACGCCAAAAAGCATGCAAAAGGATAACAAGGCTACGCCGTAGACAATCATAATTTATTTATCCTATTCTTTTAGAGTGAATACCCCAGTTTGATTTCTAAGTCGGCAGTTTCGCCTAAACCCTCTTTTCATGTTGCAGTCTGACATTGTTTAAGCTGACAAAATTTTTATATTTTATCGATACCAAGTTCGTTCCAAAGATCATCCACACGTTGCTTGACCTTATCATCCATCGCGATAGGTTCACCCCATTCACGGTCGGTTTCTCCGGGCATTTTGTTGGTGGCATCCAGGCCCATTTTAGAGCCTAGGCCGGACACTGGTGAGGCAAAATCAAGGTAATCGATGGGAGTATTTTCAATCATGACTGTGTCCCGCACTGGATCCATCCGCGTGGTCATCGCCCAAATAACATCTTCCCAGTTGCGCACGTCGATATCATCATCGGTAACGATCACAAATTTGGTATACATAAATTGCCGTAGGAATGACCAAACTCCCATCATTACTCGCTTAGCGTGACCGGGGTATTGCTTTTTCATGCTGACCACAGCGATACGATACGAGCAGCCTTCAGGTGGTAGGTAAAAGTCGACAATCTCAGGAAACTGCTTTTTCAGGATAGGCACGAATACTTCGTTTAATGCGACGCCCAAAATAGCCGGTTCATCTGGCGGGCGGCCAGTATAGGTACTGTGATAAATAGGATTTTCACGATGAGTAATACGATCGATGGTAAATATCGGAAACGGCTCTACCTCGTTGTAGTAGCCAGTGTGATCGCCAAAGGGCCCTTCATCAGCTTCATCGCCATGCAAAAAGCCTTCAAGAATGTATTCGGCAGTGGCAGGCACTTGCAAATCACTTCCAAGGCATGTGACCACCTGAGTTTTTTCGCCACGCAACAGGCCTGCAAACGCGTATTCAGATAGCGTGTCTGGCACAGGCGTTACTGCACCCAATGTTGTTGCTGGATCAGCACCCAAAGCAATGGCTACAGGGTAAGGTTTGCCAGGGTTTTTCTTTTGAAAATCACGATAGTCCAGTGCACCGCCACGGTGAGCCAGCCAGCGCATGATCAGTTTGTTTTTGGCGATCTTTTGCATACGATAAATGCCAAGATTTTGCCGCTCTTTTTCTGGACCGCGAGTTATCGCCAAGGCCCAAGTAATGAGCGGCGCGGCATCGCCGGGCCAGCATGTCTGAATGGGTAGTTTATCAAGGTCAACCTGATCACCTTCAAGTACGATTTGCTGGCAGGGGGCCTTTTTCACCACCTTGACCGGCATATTAAGTACTTGCTTAAAGTCGTGGCGTTTCTCCCACAAGTCTAACAAACCTTTGGGTGGTTCGGGCTCTTTCAAAAAGGCCAGTAGTTCGCCAATATCACGAAGGGCGCTAACATTTTCTTGCCCCATACCTAAAGCAACTCGTTCGGGGGTGCCGAATAGATTACACAATACGGGAACGTTATAGCCTTTAGGGTTTTCGAACAGCAGAGCCGGACCTTTTGCGCGCAGTGTACGGTCGCTGATCTCGGTCATTTCTAAATAGGGGTCGACTTCTTGGCTGATACGCACCAGCTCTCCCCGTTGTTCGAGAAGAGCGATGAAGTCGCGAAGATCAGCGCTTTTCATAGTCGATGTACTCGATATCTCTGCTTAGAGATTGTTACTTACGTTTCATGGCGCCAAAGAATTCGGTGTTGTNTTTGAATCCTTTAAGTTTCTCAACCATAAATTCTGCAGCACCTATATCTTCCATATCATGGAGGAGTTTGCGCAGAATCCATATGCGTTGCAGTTCTGATTCTTCAATCAACAGCTCTTCACGACGTGTACCAGAGCGACGAATATTGATCGCCGGGTAAACACGTTTTTCTGCGATCTTACGATCGAGAATTAATTCCATGTTACCTGTGCCTTTGAATTCTTCGTAGATGACTTCGTCCATCTTGGATCCAGTCTCCACCAGTGCAGTAGCGATGATGGTTAAGCTACCGCCGAATTCAATGTTACGTGCAGCACCGAAGAAACGCTTAGGCTTTTCCAGAGCATTAGCATCAACACCACCTGTAAGCACCTTACCTGATGATGGGATTACAGTGTTATAGGCGCGTGCTAGACGTGTGATTGAGTCTAGCAGGATNACTACATCCTTCTTGTGCTCGACTAAACGCTTAGCNTTNTCAATGACCATTTCAGCAACTTGCACGTGGCGAGTCGGTGGCTCATCAAAGGTGGAGGCGATCACTTCACCGCGCACAGTGCGCTGCATTTCGGTGACTTCTTCAGGACGCTCATCAATCAATAGCACCATGATGTAGCACTCTGGATTGTTGCGAACAATCGACTGAGCGATATTCTGCATCATAATAGTTTTACCCGCTTTCGGCGGNGCAACAATCAAGCCTCGCTGGCCCTTACCAATCGGAGATATGAGATCAATAATACGCCCTGTAAGGTCTTCCGAAGATCCGTTACCCGCTTCTAGTGTTAGACGTTCATCTGGGAATAGCGGGGTTAGGTTGGTGAAAAGAATTTTGTTGCGTGCGTTTTCAGGAGCATCGTAGTTAATCGTATCTACTTTAAGCATCGCGAAATAGCGTTCGCCATCTTTTGGNGGTCTTATTTTTCCCGAGATAGCATCGCCGGTGCGCAGGTTAAAGCGTCTTATCTGGCTTGGTGATACATAAATATCATCTGCGCCAGCTAAGTAAGATGCGTCTGAGGAACGTAAAAATCCAAAACCATCAGGGAGAATTTCAAGCACCCCATCGCCATAAATATCTTCACCGCCTTTAGCGTGCTTTTTAAGTAGGGCAAAGATAATGTCATTTTTTCGGGAACGAGCTAGGTTGTCGAGGCCTAAGGCNTTTGTCATTTCTAGTAGTTCGGGAATAGGTTTGTGCTTTAGTTCTGAAAGGTTCATAGATAGGTTATTTTTAGGTTTGTTAAGCAAATAAATTGCGGAATTTTAGCGGATAGCTAGTTTTAGGAATGAATGATTTAAAAGCCTGGTCGGCGCAAAGGTTTATGTTTAGAGACGTCAGATGTGGCTGGAATTTGTTCTTAGAGCTTGAGTATAGCGATGATCATAGAAAGCGCAAGGAAATATTTTGGGCCCAGTGAACTAGGGCCTAATGATATTTACACTAAACCATCAACGAATTCGACTAATTGGCTTTTAGATAGAGCCCCCACTTTGGTTGCTTCTATGGTTCCGTTTTTAAACACGAGCAGAGTTGGAATCCCGCGAACATTAAATTTAGCGGCAGTCTCAGGATTGCTGTCTACATCGACTTTACATATCTTTATCTTGCCTGCGTATTCGTCTGCAACCTCACTGAGGATTGGTGCAATCATTTTGCAGGGACCGCACCACTCAGCCCAGAAGTCAACCATAGCAGGGGTTTCAGACTGTAAGACATCAGCTTCAAAGCTGGCATCAGTGACGTGAACAATATTCTCGCTCATTGAGTGAGTTCTCCAAATGGGTATTTTAACAGCGATATGCCGATCAGATGATGATCATACCACCGACTTTGCTTGGGCTTCAAATAATATGCATAGTTGACCGGAAAATTAAAATGGAGACTGACGAACTCCATTAACAGAAATTGGACGATATCTTCGTGCAAATTGGCTTGATACCCAAAAGGGCAGCCCTTTGCTCACTGGGCAAGACAACACTCCTATTTTTACGCGGGGATACCTTTTAAAACTACTTCAGAACGATTGCAATACAGTATTCAAAAACTGATAACCCAGGGGAGTCGTGCGATAGTGATCAGAATTCGGTTCTAGTAACCCCATAGATTCTAAATGACTAGTCGCTTTTCGAATAGATTTAGGATCTATCCCTGTCCTAGCCATGAAATAGTCGATAGATACGCCTTGTTTCAAGCGTAAGCCGTTCATCATGAATTCTAATGTCATTTCATCGGGTTTAATTGGGTTACTTTGGCTGAGAGCAGACCCAATACGATCTAAATAATGATCGGGCTGTCGGGTTTTCGTGGTTCGAAGCACTTGTTCTTCGTCTGGAAGACTAATCTTTCCGTGGGCACCTGCACCGACACCCAAATAATCGCCAAACTGCCAATAGTTCATGTTGTGTGCTGCTTTTTTCCCCTTTAGGGAAAAGGCAGAAACCTCATATTGCTCAAACTGATTTTCTTGCAACATTATCATGCCCGCGTTTTGGATATCAGCTAGGCGATCATCAATAGGTAACGCTGGTGGTCTTGAGAAAAATTCGGTATTTGGCTCAATAGTCAATTGGTACCAGGATATATGCACGGCGCCAGCATCGATGGCCTTCGCGAGGTCAGTCTCGGCTTGGCTGATAGTCTGATTGGGCAAGCCATGCATCAGGTCGATATTAAAATTATCAAAGCCTACCGACCGAGCTGTGGCAATTGCCCTTAGTGCCTGGCTAGCATCATGAATTCTACCAAGACGGCTGAGATGTGAATCGTTAAAACTTTGTACCCCAATCGATAGCCGATTAATTCCGGCACTGTAAAAATCAGCGAATTTATTTTGCTCAAAGGTTCCGGGATTAGCTTCTAGTGTGATCTCAATATCTGACTCAAATCCTATCAAGTCCTCAGCGGCAACTAAGATGGCCTCGATTGCTGGTCCAGAAAAAAGGCTTGGGGTACCACCACCGATAAAAATTGAGTGTAATTTTCTGCCTTGTACCCAATGCAGATCAGCTTTTAGATCTGCGATTAGGGCGGCAATATAAGCTTGCTCGGGAATATTGTCTTTGGCTACATGGGAGTTAAAATCGCAGTAAGGACATTTTTTAACGCACCAAGGAATGTGGACGTAGAGCGAGAGAGGCGGTAAATGAATCACAGGCTCATTTGCTGTAAAAATTGGTCAATAGCTTTGCCCCGATGGCTAAGACTATGCTTGGTTGGCTTGTCTAGTTCGGCAGCATGGCAAGCCATTTCTGGAACATAGAATATTGGGTCATAACCGAATCCGTGAGTGCCTCGATGTTCGAAAGCGATACTGCCCTCCCAGGTTCCTTGGCAGATAATTGGAGTGGGATCTTCTGCGTGACGAAGATAGACAATAACTGCTTGATAGCGAGCGCCGCGCTGACCGACGGGAACATCTGTTAATGCTGTTAATAGCTTTTCGCGATTGGCCGCGTCAGTGGCGCCATCACCAGAGTAGCGCGCAGAGTAGATGCCCGGCGCCCCTAGGAGGTAATCAACTTCTAGCCCGGAGTCATCGGCAATAGCGGGAAGGCCTGAAAGCGCCGCGGCATTTCTAGCCTTTAGAATGGCATTTTCGACAAATGTTAGACCTGTCTCTTCGATATCTAGAATATTTAAATCGCCTTGGGGAATGATGCTAATTCCTAGGCCGCTTAATAGTTCTTGTAGCTCTTTAATTTTGCCAGGGTTGGCGCTGGCTAATACAAGTTTTTTTGGGTTGGTCACTTTAAACATCCGCATTGTTGCTGATTAGTCATGGTACATTTTTTTTTGAAACTTAAAATCATAGGCGTAGCTTGGCTCGCCATTGTTAGGTTTAACGGTAATCTTAAAGGTTAGATAATCTTCATTTTCAAATTCAAAGGGTGCGAGNTAATAGAGCGCTTNCTCCTCTTTAATAGCAACAAATTCTAATGTCTGACTTTGTTGCAAGATATTGAATACCTGGCCNGTAATAGTCGCCGGCGTGCCAACTGCTAGGGTTTCCATAACAGCAATATTAACGATGCCTTTACCTTGCCCTCTAATAATCTTATTTATGACTGCAATATTGGGGTCAATAAAGGAACTATTAAAGGCACTAAAAAAAATCTTGTAGTCTCCATGCTGCTTATATAGCTTTTCTTCAAATGCTAGTCCCACCGTTGGCATAGCCAGGAGCAAAGCTACCAGAATAAGTCTTTTCATCTGTTTGATCCTCGATATAATTATTGCCTAACTATTAAAGCCTTATTTTGTTAGATGATAAACTGCTGTTTTAGCAAATAGGCTAGGGCAGAGGCTATTTAATCCTAGAAATTGGCTGCCGACAAAGGTTCTTTCTAATATTTTAATGCAGCGCTCAGAGCAGAGTGCTTCGAAATCTTTATAGGTAAATAAGTGTATGTTGGGGGTGTCATACCATTGATAGGCAAGTTGTTTTGTGACCGGCATACGTCCTCGAAGCATTAAAAAACTGCGCGTTTGCCAATGCCCAAAGTTAGGGAAGGTGACAATGCAACGGTTACCGATTCGAAGCATTTCATCGAGTACCAAGTGAGGATAACGCAAGGCTTGCAATGTTTGGCTCATGAGAACGGACTCAAAACTGTTGTCGGGGAAGTTCTCTAAGCCCCCATTTAGATCTTGCTCGATGACGTTAAGACCTTTCTGAATACAGAGATTAATAGCATCGGGGTTAATCTCAAGACCATAACCTTGAACTTGATAATCATCGATTAGTTTTCGCAGCAGCGTGCCGTCTCCGCAACCTAGGTCAAGTAGGCGTGAGTTAGGTTCGATCCAAGCCCCAATAGGGCCGACGTTGTGGATCATAAAGCGATTTCCTCGAGNTTACTGGAAACTCGACTGAGATAAAGGCCAACGGCTTTTTGGTACCGTGCGTTTGGTAAAAGAAAAGCGTCGTGTCCCTGATCAGATTCGATTTTAATATAAGAGACCGCTTTACCTGCATTGATCAAAGAATCGGTGATTTGTTCTGAGCATAGCGGAGAAAATCGCCAATCACTGCTGAACGAAACGACCAAAAATTGACATTGAGCGTGACTGAAAGCTTCAGCTGCGTTGCCATTATAATCTTTGGCCAGGTCAAAATGATCGAGCATTTGGGTAATCAGAATATAACTGCTGGCATCAAATTTCTGAGAGAATTTGTCACCCTGATAATTAAGGTAACTGGCGACTTCAAATTCACCCAGTGTTTTTCCAGTCGTATCCAAATCACCATTATTTACTAAACGACCAAACTTTCTACCAAGAGCATCGTCAGACAAATACGTTAAGTGCCCAATCATACGCGCTAGCGCAAGGCCTTGTTTTGGAGTCGTTTGATAATCCAAATAATGACCATTCTTAAATTCAACATCTGATTTTATGGCACGACGAGCAATTTCATTAAAGGCAATATTTTGTGCAGANAATTTCATCGCAGCAGCGATTACGACAGCATGTTGTAATTTTTCAGGGTAGGCCAGCGACCAGCACATTGCTTGCATTCCACCCAAACTACCACCAATAACCGCGGCCCAGCAGTCAATCCTTAAGTGATCCATCAAATACTTTTGAGACTCAACCCAATCTCTTACCTGGATTGATGGAAAGTTATGGCCATAGGCCTGCCCTGTTTCAGGGTCGGTGGAGGTCGGTCCTGTACTGCCAAAACAGCTACCGATGTTGTTGGGGCATACGACAAAGAATTTAGTGGTATCTATAGCTTTGCCTGGACCAATGTAGTGGTCCCACCAACCAACTTTTCCATCTGCATTAATGCCGGCAGCATGATGGTCGCCGCTTAACGCATGACAGATAAGAATGGCATTGCTGTGCGCTTTATTGAGAGTTCCGTAGGCTTCAAAAACAAGAGAATGAGAGGGTAAAGTCGCCCCACACACTAAATCTAGCGGCTTGTCTATGACTGCTGTCTGAGACGCACAGGCATTAAGGAAATTGTCAGGACTGGAGCTATCTAGTGACATAGTATTAAAAACAACGGCTTGGTTTCGAGAATATTTTAAAGATGAAGAGTACCATTAGATTAGCCCAATATAGGCATAATTGTTAGTTATACCCTTTGCGAGATAAGACTAAAATAGTTAATTAATTGAGCGTTTGCTTGACCATCTATCGGCGGAGCTCTTAGGCGGACCTTAAGCTCGTCGCCATAACTAGTCAGAATGCAAAAATTAGATTAAACCATTCAGCACTGGCAATACTTGGCCTCGAATAAACATCAGTACAAATATCGCCACCATAGGNGAAATGTCAATCATGCCGATCGGNGGAATCACCTTTCTAAAGGGCTTCATGTAGGGATCGATTATTTGACTAATGACCCGGACCGTCGGGTGGTTAGTGGTACCCACCCAGCTAGAAATAGCCAGAATAAGGATGCCATAAAAATAAATCTGAATTAAGCTAGCTAATAATGACAATACCGCGACAAACAGATAGGCGGGCAGTTGCCCAACCAAAACTTTTNCAAAGCCTATCATGATAATAAAGAAAGACCACTTAACCAGAATGGCGCTTACCAGTGCCGCAGTATTAAATCTGCCAAAGGTTGGAAATATTTTGTGCAATGTCTCAACGACTGGCGCAGTGACTTTAAAAATCGTCTGCGATATGGGGTTAAAAAAATCAGCTTGGACTAATTGTAGTAATAGTCTCACTAACAGCACGGTGGCATAGAGATCAATGACCAACCTAATAATACTAACTGCACCATCACCCATCAATTAACTCCTTTTTTAAATTGACTACTCTGCAAAATCTTTGGACATTTCTTCAGCTCGNTTAAGAGCGCTGGTCATGGCATTCCGAAAAATGGTTTCNAGGCCTTCTTTTTGAAAGGTGCTTAGGGCGCGNTCTGTAGTGCCNCCAGGTGAGGTAACTTGTCGTCTAAGCTGTGATGGACTGCTGNCCGATTGAAGAGCCATCTGAGATGCGCCTAGGGCTGTGTGAGACGCAAGCTCGCGCGCTATATCTTCCGATAATCCTAGTTCTTGACCGANCTGCTGCATAATCTCCAAAATTCGNAAAAAATAGGCCGGTCCGCTACCCGATACTGCAACCACCGCATTTATCTGATCTTCTATATCAACCCAGCAACAGTAACCCACGGCTTGGAAAATACTGGTAACCATCGCCTTTTGTGGTTCTGTGGTGAACTGATTGGCAAATAGGGCTGTTGCTCCGGCTAGAACCAGCGAAGGCGTATTGGGCATAGCTCTAATGATGGCTACTGAGGAACCAAGCCAGCCCTGAAGAGACTCTACTGAGATGCCTGCTGCTATCGATACCACCACAGCTTGATCGTTCAACGCTGGTGCTAGATCCATCGCCACTTTGCGCATAATTTGAGGNTTGACGGCTAGTACTACTACGGTTGCATTAGCCACAGCAGCTTTATTATCTTCGCTCACAGTGACCCCAAATTCTTCTTTTANTCGCTCTCTGCTAGCCTCATTAGGCTCGCTGACTAGGATATCAGCTGGCTTAAAGCCATTGGCAATAGTACCCCCGACTAAACAAGAAGCCATGTTGCCGCCACCAATAAATACAATCAAACTCATACATCACCCTGCTGTTGTGCTTCTTGGGCCAAAAATATCAGTGCCCACTCTAACAATAGTTGCGCCCTCAAGGATAGCGGCTTCAAGATCGGCAGACATCCCCATTGAGAGGGTATCCAATTTTTGAGAATTGTCCAGTGACTGNTTTATCTCATCTCTTAATTTTCGCAGTTGACGAAAGGGTATACGCTGTTCCTGTTTGTCTTTCCGAGCTTCAGGCATTGCCATTAGACCGCGCAATCTTAAATTGGGTAGTCTAGCTATCTCAGAGACCACTGTTAGCAAGTCACTTGGTTCAAACCCTGCTTTGGTTGGTTCATCGTCAATATTCACTTGTAAGCAAATATTGAGAGGAGGCATATTTGTAGGCCTCTGGGCACTTAAACGCTGGGCAATTTTCAGTCGGTCTACGCTGTGCACCCACGAAAAGTGCTCAGCTATTTGACGAGTCTTGTTTGACTGTATCGGGCCAATAAAATGCCAGTCTAGTATTAAAGTTTTTAATGCAGAAACTTTTTTTAGAGCTTCCTGCAGATAATTCTCACCAAAGCTTGTCAGTCCACTGACATTGGCTTGTGTTACTTGCTCAGACGTCCGGGTTTTGCTGACAGCGAGCAATGTCACTTCAGAAACCGGTCGCTGAGCCTCGGCAGCAGCTACTTTGAGCCGCGATCTGAGAGCCGCTATTCTATTACTTTGATCTTGCATGGAGGCTGTCTTTATTCGTTGTTTCGCAATTAGTGGGTGGTATTAAGGCTGCTGCCCTAAACCAGGNTCATCTAGCCAACTTTGCAATATTAATGAGGCCGCAATATGGTCTATTTTTGTTAGATCGTGGCTTCTTCCTTTTTGGTTTCCCGCCTGCTCTCGCACAAATGATTTTGCTTCTTGGCTTGTAAGTCGCTCATCGACCATTTGTACCTCGACATTAAAGCGGCCCACCAGTCTGCGTGCAAATTTCCTAGATCGCCCACTTAACTCACTTTCACTATCATCCATATTGAGAGGCAGGCCCACCAGTACTATATTTGGTTTCCACTCTTCAATGACCGCACTTATCTCTGACCACTGCGGGACGCCGTCAACCGCTTTAATAATGGCAATACCCTTTGCGTTGTTGGTGAGGGTTTGNCCATAAGCCACACCAATTTGCTTTAGCCCAAAGTCAAANGCAAGTAATGAGGAATGTTTCTTTAGATCAGGCATGTCCAATATCCATGGACAGCATGNCAAGGTTTATACCGATGGATGCTGCAGCTACCATGGCGCGCTTCTCGCACTCAGTGTTGAAAATAATAGCTGATTTGGCTGGAATCGTTAACCAGCTATTAGTGGTTAGTTCTTCTTCCAATTGACCTGCGTCCCAGCTGGAATAACCCAAAGTAACCAGAGCGTTCTGAGGGCCTTTACCGGCCGCAATGTCACTAAGAATATCCTTTGAGGCGGTTAGACTAACTTCATCCGAAATATCAACAGTAGACTCCCAGTGTTGCGTGCAGGCTCGGTGTAAGATAAACCCCCGATCACGAGCCACAGGTCCACCATCTAAAATCAGATGATCACCGCAGCCATCTTGATAGTCTAAGTCTAGTTGTTTGAATATAGCGTTGACCGGGATATCTAATTGTTGATTAATAATGAGGCCCATGGCGCCGTCCTGACTGTGCTCACAAATATAAACCACTGACTGGGAAAAGTTTGGATCACGAAGGCCCGGCATCGCCAATAAGAAGTGGTTTTTTAGGCTGGTAACAGTTCTTTTTGGAATACTCATAGTTCTCAATATGAAGGTTTACGCACCGAAACTCAACACTAGACGTCACGCGCTAGAGAGTATTTTTACTTAGGCTTCTAATCTTTTTGCAATTGCACGCATTAATTGANCACCTATAGCGGTATCTTGTGCATTATCAATTTCACGAACACAGGTTGGACTAGTGANGTTAATCTCTGTTAGATAATCGCCAATGACATCTAAGCCCACGAATAATAGGCCTTTTTTGACTAAGACCGGAGCAATCTCCTGAGCGATCCAATGATCTCGAGCACNTAATGGCTGGACCACACCATGACCTCCAGCTGCCAAATTACCTCGAAATTCTCCTGCCGCAGGAATTCTAGCGACACAGTAGGGAACAACTTCNCCGTCTATGACCAGTATTCTTTTGTCTCCACTAAGAATTTCAGGCAAATATTTTTGAGCCATGATGGTATTTTGGCCATAGTTGGTCAGTGTTTCGATAATGACATTGAGGTTTTGGTCACCCTTTTGCACNCGAAAAATTGAGGTTCCTCCCATTCCATCAAGTGGCTTATACACGACTTCTTTGTGCTTGTTTAAAAATTGTTTTAACAGCTCTTGATCGCTACTCACCAGCAGCGGAGGCGTACATTGTGGGAACTCGGTGGCAAACACTTTTTCGTTACAGTCGCGTAAACTTTGAGGCTTGTTGACTATCAACGTGCCGAGGCGTTCAGCTGCTTCAAGGATGTATGTGGAATAGATAAACTCGCTGTCGAAGGGAGGGTCTTTGCGCATCAAAATAACATCTAAATCACCAAGCGGCNTAATAATACTATCACCTAGCTCGTACCAGCTATTGGCATCGGCATATACCTTCAGGGGGCACATCTTTGCGCCAGGCCCTTTACTGTCGATAAACAGATTATTTTGCTCCATATAAAATAGCGCATAACCGTGATCTTGGGCGGCAAGCAATAAAGCCAGAGTAGTGTCTTTTTGGTAATGGATGGACCTAATAGGATCCATAACCACGCCGAGAAAATTGCCCATAATATCTATGCCTTTACGTATAAATCTAAGTATGATCCCTGTNCCAGCAGGATGGACCCAATTAGGGTTCTTCTGCGTAGACCTATTAACTAAAAGAATATGGGTANTTATTCTCAGAATCACAGTGTTATTAATCGCACACTAAGAATTAACAAACTGACAATCCATTAATTGACGTAATAAAGGAACTATTACTATGAATCTCAGCGATCTACTATCCCTCAGTATAAAAGAAGGGGCCTNAGATTTACATCTTTCGTCAGGACTTTCACTTATTTTGCCAAATGATGATGATTTAATCCGAGATGACTTGATGATATTAAGCGACATGCGACTGAAAAAATCAGCGCCACTTATTGATTGGTAATGATATCGAGGAAATAAGAAAGACACTTCCTGTCAACTAAATGGCGTTAACATCGTTATTATAAGCAAACCAGCAGTTAAACGAAGAGGTAATAAGGATGAATAAAGGAATTATTTTTATATTGGTATCGCTTTTATCTGTATCTGTGTTCGCTGATCACCATAAAGGCGAGCGAGATAAAGGGCCTGGTCATGAGCGAGGGCGAGGAGATTTGTTTAAGGAAGCTGATCTTGATAACGATGACAGAGTGTCTCATGCGGAGCATGAGGCGATGGTCCAAAAAATGTCGGACAGAGGTCGTGCTCGTTTCCAAGAGATGGACTTAGATGGTGATGGCTTTGTCACTAAAAAAGAAGCTCGTAAGGTGATGAAAGGGAAAATGAAAGCTAAGCGAAAGAAGCTAAAGGCTTTGAAAAAAGAGAGAGAAGCCTCGACAGAAGAGTAGCAAGAAAAGAGAGATATCATCTAAAAAAGGCCGCTAAATTTAGCGGCCTTTTTTGTAATTTTGNCCCTATCATCAGTCGCAGTATATAATGATTTCTAAATTGTACTTATATGACTAACCAAACTCAGGTGCCCTATGACTGATTATTTAATTGCCCCGTCTATTTTAGCGGCTAATTTTGCTCGTCTAGGAGAAGAGGTCGATAATGTGCTTAAGGCAGGCGCTGACATAGTCCATTTTGATGTAATGGATAATCATTATGTGCCTAACCTGACTATCGGGCCGATGGNGTGTAAGGCTTTGCGGGATCATGGTGTTANTGCTCCGATTGATGTTCACCTTATGGTTAGCCCAGTAGATGATTTAATTAGAATGTTCGCCGATGCTGGTGCTAGTTACATAACATTTCACCCAGAGGCAACCAATCACATTGATAGGTCTTTGCAGTTAGTGCGCGAGCTTGGCTGTAAGTCTGGCCTTGTGTTAAATCCTGGAACGGGCCTTGATAGTACGCAGTGGGTGATGGATAAAATCGATATGTTATTGTTAATGTCAGTTAACCCAGGCTTTGGCGGTCAGGCATTTATCCCCTCAACAATTGATAAGTTAAAGCAAGCCAGGAAAATGATCGATACCAGTGGTTATGACATTCGATTAGAGGTTGATGGTGGTGTGGGCGTTGCCAATATCGCGGAGATTGCTGCGGCAGGTGCAGACACATTTGTTGCGGGATCAGCCATTTTTAGCCAGCCAGATTACTCCGACGTTATTGGTAAACTTCGAGCTGAACTTGCTAGCGTAGGATAGCAGTAACAGTTAAGTTATAGCTTTAGGGCGTCGGCCAGAGGTCAAAGGTTTATTGATATCGTGATATTGATTACAATGGTGACCTGATTAAGGAGATAGTCTTTGAAAGACACTTTGTATGTTCATTTTAAGTTGAGTTTGTGCTGTTGGCGAGGCTAGTCACCTTGGGCATGTTGCGTGCCTGCATAAACTAAATGATAAAAGAACCAGGAAGCTGTCATGAACCCCGATATATTTGCCACCTTGGCAACCCAAAATTTTAACCGAATTCCTATCACCCGTGAGGTGCTCGCTGATTTAGAAACACCCTTGAGTGTGTACCTAAAGTTGGCTTTTGGGCCAAATTCTTATCTTTTCGAATCCGTTCAAGGCGGCGAAAAATGGGGCCGTTACTCCCTCATTGGCTTACAGACATCTACCGTCCTTAAGCTTTATGGAAACCGGTTGGAGATCATTCGCGACGGCAAGCCAATGGTAGCCAGAACGACTGATGACCCACTGGCTGAAGTGGAGCGCTTTCGAAATCTATTTAGTATGCCAGACCTGCCAGACTTACCTAGATTTACCGGCGGACTGGTCGGCTACTTTGGTTATGACACGGTGCGTTATGTTGAGCCAAAGTTGGCTAAAAGCGCGCCGCCAGATCAACTTGGTACGCCGGACGTATTATTGATGGCATCTGACGAGGTCGCTGTTTTCGATAATCTTTCAGGCACGATCATGCTGGTAGTGCATGCCGACGCTAAAAACCCTAACGCTTTAGCTGACGCTGAAACTAGGCTTGATGAGCTAGAGCATAAACTAGCCCAACCAAAGCCTGACTTACCACCTATGAATATGGATAGCGATAGTCTTGCTGAAGACGCTTTTGTGTCAAGTTTCGGTAAGGATAATTACAAGCGAGCAGTGGACAAAGTGAAGGAGTACACGCTGTCTGGGGATGTAATGCAGGTAGTTCCTTCGCAGCGATTCTCAGCCCCCTTTGATGAAGCTCCGATAAATTTATATCGTGCGTTGCGCCGGCTTAATCCTTCGCCCTATATGTATTTTCTCGATCTAGAAGACTTTCATATTGTTGGCTCTTCCCCTGAAGTGTTAGCGCGATTGGAAGATGAGCAAGTTACCGTGCGGCCTATCGCCGGCACGCGTCGACGTGGTGAAACCGCAGCCGATGATCAATTGTTAGAAAAAGAGATGCTGGCCGATCCAAAAGAGATTGCCGAGCATCTTATGCTGATTGATTTGGGTCGCAATGATGTTGGAAGAATTAGTCAGTCAGGATCAGTGGAAGTGACCGAAAAGATGGTTGTTGAACGTTATTCCCATGTTATGCATATTACCTCGAATGTGGTGGGTCAGGTGAATGCAGGGATGAGTGCAATTGATGTCTTGAAGGCAACTTTGCCAGCTGGGACATTGAGTGGTGCACCTAAGATTAGAGCCATGGAAATTATTGATGAACTCGAGCCGGTGAAACGCAACATTTATGGCGGAGCAGTGGGTTATATTGGTTGGAATGGCAATATGGATATGGCTATCGCCATCCGCACTGCGGTTATCAAAGACAAGATGTTACATGTTCAGGCTGGAGGTGGTGTTGTTGCCGATTCAATCCCTGAGTCAGAATGGGAGGAGACTATGAATAAAGCTCGGGCGGTAATGCGCGCAGCAGCAATGGTTTGCGGGGCAGTTAAATGATTTTAATGATTGATAATTACGATTCTTTTACCTACAACATTGTTCAGTATTTGGCTGAATTAAATGCCGACGTCCAGGTCTTTAGAAATGATGAAATCACGATTGCGGATATTGCGAAATTAGCACCGGAAAAGATAGTCATCTCTCCAGGGCCATGCACCCCCAATGAAGCCGGTATTTCGGTTGAAACCATAACCAACTTTTCCGGCAAGGTGCCCATTTTAGGTGTTTGCCTTGGCCATCAAAGTATTGGACAGGCGTTTGGCGGTAAGATTATCCGCGCCAAGAAAGTGATGCACGGTAAGACTTCAAAAATCTGTCATCACAATAGTGGTGTTTTTCAGGGGCTTGGTGCACGCTTTGTGGCTACTCGTTATCACTCTTTGGTGATTGAGCAGAGTAGTTTGCCGCCCTGCCTTGAGATTACTGCATGGACTGAAAATGAAGATGGTTCATTAGATGAGATCATGGGGATAAGGCACAAAGAATTGGCTATTGAGGGTGTTCAGTTTCACCCTGAATCGATCCTCACGGAGCATGGACATGATTTATTGCGTAACTTTTTGGAGGCTTAGGTAGTGGATATTAAGCATGCTTTACCATTAATTATTAAGCAACAGGATCTAACTAGAAAGGCGATGCGCGACGTCATGCGCCAGATCATGTCTGGTGGCGCAAGTGATGCTCAAATAGGTGCTTTTTTGGTCGCACTGCGCATCAAAGGCGAGTCTATTGATGAAATCACCGGCGCTGTTGAAGTGATGCGTGAGCTTGTAACAGGCGTTGAAGTCTACGGTGACCATTTAGTTGATATTGTGGGCACTGGAGGTGACGAATCTAACCTATTCAATGTTTCTACGGCGTCAACATTTGTTGTGGCGGCGGCCGGAGGGCAGGTTGCAAAACATGGTAATCGCTCGGTAAGCAGTAAAAGCGGCGCTGCTGATGTACTTGAAGCTGCAGGCGTTAATCTAAGCTTGAATGCCGAGCAGGTTGCTCAGTGTGTTAGTCAAATAGGCGTTGGATTTATGTATGCACCTTCTCACCATAGTGCGATGAAATACGCCATTGGGCCCAGGAAAGAGTTAGGTTTAAGATCTATCTTCAATATTCTTGGGCCAATGACTAATCCAGCGGGCGTCAAGCGTCAACTCATAGGCGTTTATGATAAAGCGCTTTGTCGGCCCATGGCAGAGGTGCTTGGCCTATTGGGGGCGGAGCATGTGATGGTGGTTCACTCGGCAGATGGCTTGGATGAAATTAGTATCGCAGCAGAGACATTTGTTGCTGAATACAAAGAAGGGCAACTTACTGAATATTCCTTGTTTCCAGATGACTATTTTGATGCGCGGCAATCTCTGCAAGGTTTAGCTGTTCTGGATGCCCAGGAATCACTCGCCATGATCACTTCGGCACTCGGCGGGCAATTGCCGGCCGCGGCTAATCTGATCGCCCTCAATGCTGGTGCGGCACTGTATGTCGCTGGATGTGCAGATTCTATTCAAGGAGGCCTTATCATGGCGCAGGAGTCAATTACCTCTGGAGCTGCGAGTGCAAAAATAGATCAGCTAGTGACGTTCACTAATAGTATTTAGCTTGACCAAAAGAGAGACATGCATGACCGCAGGAACACCGACCATACTAAAGAAAATTTTAGCGCGAAAGCGCGAAGAAGTTGCCGAACGCGTTGCTTCGGTACCCTTATCTTTTTTGATTGAAAATTTGGTAACAGCCTCAAAGCCAAGAGGTTTTACTGAAGCGATTAAGGGGAAAATAAGTGTTGGAGAATCAGCTGTTATTGCAGAAATCAAAAAAGCTTCCCCGAGTAAGGGAGTCATTCGCAGCAGTTTCGACCCAGCACAGATTGCTAAGAGCTATGAAAAAGGAGGAGCCTGCTGCCTATCTGTATTGACCGATATTGATTTTTTCCAAGGCTCAGATGCTCACCTGCAGGCGGCTCGCGAGGCATGTCACCTACCGGTCATTCGGAAGGACTTTATCGTTGATGAATACCAGATTTACGAGGCTCGAGTACTGGGGGCTGATTGCGTTTTATTGATTGTCGCAGCTCTTGATGAAATACAGCTAAAGCAATTACATAAACTTACTGTTTCTCTTGGGATGGATGTGCTCATTGAGGTGCATAATGAGGACGAGTTAGAAATAGCTATTCAGTTAGATAACACCCTTATTGGTATTAATAACCGTGATTTACATACTTTTGAGGTCTCCTTGGACAATACGTATCGGTTGTTGGACAAAATTCCAACGAAAGCCATTGTGGTGACTGAGAGTGGTATTCACACCTCAGACGATGTTGCCGCAATGCGTGAGAGGAAAGTTCATGGTTTTTTAGTGGGCGAAGCCTTCATGCGGAGTGAGCAGCCCGGCGAGAAACTCAAAGAATTATTTAGTTAGCATCTATGCTAGTTAAAAACTGCCATGGGAAATATTACGGCTGAGGTTGCGATTAAAACTACTCTTTTCAGGCGGCCAGACTTAAGGCGTTTGTGCCTGTAGTAGATATAAAGCTAGCTCTTTAATAGCACGTGCGGTCCGGACTAAAAGCATAGTGCAAAAAAAGGGACCTTAGGAGGTCCCTATGAAAATCCTATAGCAAGGATTAAGAGGGGTTTGGTTCAAGCTGAATTTGGTTGTACTATTTTTAGAGCCACTAAGCGGGCTGGTTTTTCTTACTGCTTGTTTTTTACTTCTGGTGCTCCCAACTTAGCGAAGTCATCTTTCGCAATGGCAGCACCTGCTAGTCCAGTGAAACCTATGAGCAAATACACGAGTGTCATTTCTATTTTCCTTAACCGTTTGAGAGCGTTATTGCTCCGATGCGCGTACTATATTGCGCGAGAGGTCATAATACAAATGCATTATAAGAATAAACTATATGCATAAATGATATGACTTAGGGTTTTCGAAACACGAAAAAAAAAGGGACCTTAGAAAGGTCCCTTTGAAAAATCCTGTAGCAGGATTAAGAGGGGTAATGGTCGCGAACGAAACTGGTAGTGCGCTCTCGGGTCAAATTTTAAATCTAGTTCTTAGCTGTTGGATTTAAAAAATCTAATGACTACTTCGAGGTTGCTAATATAGTTGGTCACGAGGCATAATNCAAATGCATTTATTGCATGAACTATATGCGTTTTTGGTATACCTGCTAAGAGGCTCTGATGAACTTACAAAAACTTTCACGGCTTGACTTAAATCTACTGGTTTCGCTACAGGCTCTGCTTGAAGAGAAAAGTGTTACTCGCGCCGCTGCACGCCTATTTATCAGCCAGCCAGCTATGAGTCGCGTGCTTCAGCGATTGCGCTATCAACTTGACGACCCGTTGTTTACACGAACTGGCAATGAGCTCGTCCCCACGCCAAAAGCAAGGGACCTTCAGCAACGATTACCAAGACTACTTGATGGGATTCTGGATATGGTTAGTGAGGGTGAATTTGACCCCACAACTTATGTTGGTGAGATTACCATTGCTGTACCCGAATTTGTNGCTATCTCTTTGATATCACAGTTAACCAAAGTGATTACTGAATATGCGCCAGGATTAATCTTATCTATCTCAAGTGAAACTGACTCGGTGGAAGGTGAGCTAGCCGACGGTGTCTTAGATTTTGCGATCGATATTGAAAAGACCACGACAGACGATATTTCGACAACACCATTGGCTATTTTTACCCCATCAATTTGGATGCGGGAAGGCCATCCCTTAGCACATAAAGAGACCGTCACACTGGCCGAAATTCTTAAATATCCGTTTATTCAATATTATCTACTAATCTCCAAGAGAGTCAGCGCAAGAACTGATGCTCGATTTGATCGAGCGCTTCGGGAGTTAGGTCTCAAGCGTAAAAAGACCTTGGTGACCAACCAGTTGATGACCGCAATGGAGACCGTATGTGACACCGACTGCCTGATGGTTGCGGCTAAGTACGGAGTGACTATGGAGCGAGAAATGCATCGCATTGTTCGTAAGCGCTACCCGGCGGATATTCCCCACGAAGGTAAAATAAAATTAGTCTTACTTCAGCATCAGCGTACTTCTGGTTCGCCAATTCATCAGTGGCTGTCAGATAAGATAGTAGGATTGATTCAGGAGAGAGAAACCATCATCGATGTTTAATGCTATCTCCTAGATAGTTCTAATAAAACGACTGGTGTATGTATATTGCCTAATTGATTCTTGCGAGCCTTGAAAACTCTAATTTTCTGAGATTACAGCCCCTTATAATCGATAACTACTTAGGGTCATAGCTGATGAGGCTAAGGTCATTAATTTTTTAACTGGAGAAGGGAATTCGTAGCCTCCAGCTTCTCGAGCTGTCTGCGCATGGCATTGTTCGTCAACCAGCATTTCTTCGACAATAGCTCGGCTCTTTAGGTCCTCTTTTGGCAAGTCAGACAGGTGCTTACTTAAGTGAGCAGACACCTGATCTTCAGTGGCAGCGACAAATCCTAGACTTAGCTTGTCATTAATTAGCCCAGTTCCAGCACCAATGCCAAAAGACATTGCATACCAAATTGGATTTAGAAGACTAGTTTGGCCGCCAAGATTATTGATGCGCTCTTCACACCAGGCCAAATGGTCGATTTCTTCTGCGGCTGAATGCTTCATTTGCTCGCGTACTTCAGGTAGTTTAGCGGTTAGCGCTTGACCTTGATAGAGTGCTTGAGCACAGACTTCGCCGGTATGATTGACGCGCATAAGACCAATAGCATGAGCGCGGTCTTTATCGCTAAGGTCGGCATCGGCTAGGGTATCTGCAGGAGATTTTCTACCAGGTTGCGGCGCNCCGCTAAAGGCTGTGCGTAAACCTTGATCTAGCTGGGCTAAAACCCTGTCGAGCGCTGTTAATTTTCGATTAGTCACGAAACATTATCCAAGTATCGTTAAGTGTCTATTGTATCCATTTTTGGGTTGTTCTTTCTAGCGATAAATATAGGTAGATAAGCTAAGGCAAAAAATACCATGGCCAAGCCCTCTGTGGCTACTATGTAGAGTGGCCAGGGACCGAGAAAGTCTAGCAGCGATGGATTAATCGGTTTATTCATCATATAGAAATAGTTAGCATCCAACCAAAGGTTAATGGGGATTAAACACAGGATATAAATGTTCAACCAGACAAAGGTACGCAAAATACCCTGTGGCTTAGGATAGAGCTTAAACGCGATCAGATGGTGAACTACCACCACCACCAGGCCGCAGTGAACAATCCAATATTTAAAGAACCCATAACTGGGGTAACCACCGTCCGGATCCGGCGTGATTATCGCTTGCAGTGTGCCAGACAAGACGAAAAAATAGACGATTTCGAAGCACCGCCGATTAGGCTGCCAAAATAGGAGAGGGGCCACCAAAGCAAACAGGTTGCAGATCGACAGAGGTAAATTAACCGCTGGATCGAACCTACCATAGACTATATGGATAGAGGTCCAAACGATTACTGTGAGGCTAATAAAAACGGACGTTAAACGTGTTAGCAGCAAGTTTTGACGATCATCTAAGCGTTGTGCAGCATTGACAAAGATCACCGCAAAAAGGACAAAAACAATCACCGCACCCAGATGCGATTGGCTAAACGATGTAAAACCAATATCAGCGCTAAAAAAGACGTTATCGCTGAACACATAACTCTCCTTTAGTGAGTTTGGAATTAGCTAGTTTGTTCCCGAGCAATTGCGCGCCAACCAATATCATCACGCAGATAAATATCATTCCAATGAATCTTCGAGGCCAGGTCATAAGCACGAGCCTGAGCTTCAGACACGGTATCGCCCATTGCGGTCGCGCAGAGTACGCGTCCGCCACTGGTCACCACATTACCATCNGCTATGGCAGTGCCGGCATGAAAGACCTTCTGGNCCGTCTCAGCAGGCGCATCAGATAAACCCGAAATAACATCACCACCACGATAGCTTCCAGGGTAACCACCTGCGGCTAGTACCACGCCGATAGAGGGACGCGGATCCCACTGCGCTGTTTGTTGATCTAGTGTGCCCGCTAAAGCAGCTAAACAGTGAGTCACCAAGTCAGATTGTAGGCGAAGCAGTATGGGCTGAGTTTCTGGGTCGCCAAAGCGGCAGTTGTACTCAATGACCTTAGGGGTGCCGTCGCCCATAATCATTAGTCCAGCATATAAAAAGCCAGTGTAGTCATTGCCCTCATCAGCCATGCCCTTAACCGTTGGATAAATCACCTCATCCATAATTCGCTGATAAATCACCTCATCCACCACGGGTGCTGGCGAGTATGCGCCCATGCCTCCGGTATTAGGACCAGTGTCGCCGTTGCCGGCACGCTTATGATCTTGACTGGTGGCCATTGGTAATACATTTTTGCCATCTACCATCACAATAAAGCTGGCTTCTTCGCCATCTAAAAATTCTTCTATCACCACACGGCTCCCGGCTTCGCCAAAGGCATTGCCGGCGAGCATGTCGCGCACTGCATCTTCAGCTTCAACCATGGTCATGGCCACAATGACACCCTTGCCCGCGGCCAAGCCGTCGGCTTTAACTACAATGGGTGCGCCAACCTGTTGTAGGTATTCAAGCGCAGCATCGACCTCAGTAAAGTTGCCATAGTTAGCAGTCGGTATTTGTTGGCGTTCAAGAAAGTCTTTGGTAAATACTTTAGAGCCTTCTAGCTGGGCTGCACCACCAGAGGGCCCAAAAATTGGTAATGCACGTGATTCAAAATAATCAACAATGCCATCCACTAATGGTTGCTCAGGGCCAACGATGGTTAGGCCAACGTTATTGTTCTCGGCAAAGTCAGCCAGTACGGTAAAGTCCGCAACCGAGATCGCAACGTTTTCCAGATTAGGCTCCATCGCCGTTCCTGCATTGCCCGGTGCCACATAAACGGTGCTGACACTCGATGATTGAGATGCCTTCCAAGCCAGTGCGTGTTCGCGTCCACCAGAGCCAATAACCAGAACATTCATTGTGTAATTTCCAAGCAAAATTTGAGAGAAAAATTATAACAGACTGCACGACTGGGATTATATAATTTGTGGTACGGTGTCGCTAACAAGAGCAATCTAAATGTACGTCTAAGTCGTAATTTTCATATAAGAAAAATTACCACAGAGGATATACTCCATCGCTGAATTACAACAATCGAAGGCACCAACGATCATGTGGTTTCGTCAAGATCTAAGGCTTGCCGACAACCCAGCACTCTGTGCCGCTTGCGAGCGTGGTGAGATTATTCCGGTCTATATTCTTGATGATCAAGGCGCCGACAGTTGGAAAATGGGTGGTGCTAGCCGNTGGTGGTTACATTATGCGCTGGAAGATCTAAACGATTCTCTCAAGCAAGGGTTACAACTTTTTCAGGGTGATGCACTAACCATCCTTCGTAACTTTGCCGCGCAAACCGGAGCCGCAGCTATCACTTGGAATCGTTGTTATGAGCCTTGGCGTATTGCCCGCGACGCCACCCTTAAAACAGCGCTTAAAGACGATGGTCTTGAGGTGCAAAGTTTCAATGGCTCGCTGTTGTGGGAACCTTGGCAAGTGCTTAAAAAAGATGGCACTCCCTACAAAGTATTCACGCCTTATTATCGCCGTGGTTGTCTTTCTGTTGCTGCGCCACGTAGGCCATTGGACCCGCCTAAAGGCATCAACTTAAGTAAAAATAGTGTCCACTCACTACCCCTAAAAGACTTAAATTTACTGCCTAAAATTAACTGGGACGAGCAAATGAAAGTGCGCTGGGATATCAGTGAAGCTGCCGCCCATGAACGCCTTGATGAGTTTGTTATAGACGAGTTACAAGATTATCGTGAAGGGCGAAATTTCCCAGACAAACAGAACGTGTCACGCCTTTCGCCCTACCTGCATTTTGGTCAAATATCGCCAAACATAGCGTGGCATCGTGCGGCAGAAGCAGGAGCTTTTATTACCAACGAAAAAAGTCTAGATACCTTTATGAGTGAATTGGGTTGGCGCGAGTTCTCTTACTATTTGCTCTACCATTTCCCTACGTTGCCAACCGACAATTTGCAGGTACGCTTTAACCTTTTCCCTTGGGCAGAGAACACGGACGCTGATTTAAAAGCGTGGCAAGAGGGTAAAACAGGCTACCCATTGGTCGATGCAGGTATGCGTGAACTTGACACGACCGGTTACATGCACAACCGCGTGCGCATGGTAGTTGGCTCATTTTTGGTAAAGAATTTACTCATACACTGGCATAAGGGTGAGCAATGGTTTTGGGATTGCTTAGTTGACGCAGACCTTGCCAGCAATAGTGCCGGTTGGCAGTGGAGCGCTGGTTGTGGTGCAGATGCCGCTCCCTTCTTTAGAATCTTTAACCCCATCACGCAAAGCGAAAAGTTTGACAAGCAGGGCAGCTACATTCGCCGCTATGTACCAGAGCTTTCTAACATGCCCGAAAAATATATTCATACGCCTTGGTTGGCACCCGCTGAGGTGCTCACTGCGGCTGGGGTCGACATTGGCAATAACTACCCAGCACCTATAATGGATATTAAAGAATCCAGAGAGCGAGCACTAGCGGCCTTTGCGGTGACAAAAATTCAGCCTGTAGAGGGTTAATGGCCCCATTTTTAGCGGAGCATTACGATGTATTTTGGCAGTGACAATCAAACCGGCGCATCTTCGCAGGTACTAGCGATGCTAACACAGGCTAACAGCGGTTATACCCATGGTTATGGTGATGACCAATGGACTAATAAGGCCGTAGAGGCCCTAAAGACCCTTTTTGAATGTGACCTTGAGGCCTATTTTGTGGCTACCGGCACCGCGGCAAACTCACTGGCCTTGTCGTGCATGGTGNAACCTTGGGAGTCTATACTCTGCCATGACAGTGCTCATATTATTTTGGATGAGTCCACNGCTCCAGAACTGTTTACCGGTGGCGCACGCATGCGGTCTATTTCTCAGGGCGAAGGCAAAATTAGCCCAAAACACCTGCAAGACTATTTGCAAACAATAGGCACCGACTACCCACATAATGTACGAGCAGCTGCTTTGAGCATTACTCAGGCCAGCGAATCNGGCCTTGTCTACACACCAGAGCAAGTGTCGGTACTTAGTAGAATGGCTAAAGACAATGGCTTAAGCGTGCATATGGACGGGGCAAGGTTTGCCAATGCTGTCGCCTCGCAGCAATGCACCCCCGCAGAGTTATCGTGGAAGGCAGGCGTAGACGTGCTCTGTTTGGGCGCAACTAAGTGTGGTGCGCTCTGTGCCGAGGTGGTTATATTTTTCAACAAAGAGTTAGCCGATACCTTTACTTATCGTCGTAAGCGAGGAGGGCACTTACTGTCAAAGGGGCGCCTGTTTGGTGCTCAAATGGTTGGCTGGTTGAAAGATGACCATTGGCTTGATCTGGCTCAACACGCCAATACTCAGGCCACTCAGTTAGCCAAACAAATTGCGACTTTTGACTGCCTGCAGTTAGTTTGGCCAGTAGAATCCAATGAACTTTTTGTCATCATGCCCAAAGGGTTAGCAGAACATTTACAGGCTGCCGGTGCAGAATTTTATGACTGGTATGTCGACACCTTGCCGCCCAATANCACAATAGCTGAGGACGAGATATTCGCGCGGCTAGTCACCTCGTTTGTTACTCAAGATGTCCAGCGTGAAGACTTCTGTGACCTCATTCGCAATTATTTCTCAGCTACTAAGGCTTAGCACTAAGTCAGTCAGGGCCTCACCCACCATCACAGGNTAATCACATGGNAACAAACATCATTTTCAGGCCATACNCATCGACCGATAAGTCCGTCTGTCTTGGACTCTTTGATGCGAACTGTCCGGAGTTCTTTGCGCCTAATGAGCGTGTCNGTTATGCAGAGTTTCTTGACGCCAACCCATTCGACTACGAACTGTGCTTAACTGAAGATAAAGTCGCAGGAGCTTTTGGGCTGTCAGAACATGGTTTACAGCAAAAAAGCCTCAATTGGATTCTACTGAACCCGCGCTCCCAAAGGTTGGGTATTGGTTCGGTTATTATGAGTCGAATCTCTGCTGTGGCGCTTGATTCAGGGGCTAGTTTGATCAACATTGCAGCAAGCCATAAATCATCGCCNTTCTTTGCTAAGTTTGGTGCCATAGAGATCGCTACTATAGACAATGGATGGGGGTCGGGTATGCATCGCGTAGACATGGAGCTTCGCTTATAAAGCCTAAAAACTCATGGTTTTTTGATTCCTGTATGCAGTCCTTATTTGTGAGAAGAAGTATCAATTATGAAGCGTAATATTTTAAATAGTTTAGATTCAACCGTCCGTCCGCGGGAGAATCTACCTAGCACACGATATTCTATAAGGTTTTTTATCTACACAATTTTTGTGTTGGCTAATTTCACACAGGCCTTAGCCAGCGATAAGGATGTTGTAGCAGCGACGGGATCGTTACTGATCCGTGGAGGCTGGTTATTTGATGGCATCAGCGAAAATCGCCGGCGCAACAGCGGAATACTTATTCACGATGGCAAAATAGTCGATGTTGATTTTCTTTCTAATGAACAAAGTTCAACGCTCGCCCGAGTTATAGAATTAGCCGAGTCAGAAACAATTCTACCTGGCTTCATCGACTTACATGCGCACTATAATTTAGACCTCATTGACCAAGGTCGCGCGGAGGAAGTGGTTTATAACGGCATTGTATTTCTCGCCAACGGTGTCACTGCCACCTGGTCAGCGGGGGAATTTTATCCTGAGCGTGTCATTGCCCAGCGCGATCTCATTGAAGCGGGCCACGCTATTGGGCCACACTTATTTGTGTCTGGCCCTTACTTTGGTGCCTTTCGCTGCGAGTACAACGTTAGTGTGGCGGCTGATGAATGTGCGGCCTGGCCAAATAACATTACTGAAAAGGAGATAAGAGACGAGGTTGATAAGTGGGCCCAAGAAGACGTTGTCAGCCTCAAAATAAAACAGGCAACNCCGGATGAGGCAAAGATCATTATTGAGCAAGCANACAAGCATGGCATGACAACAACGGGCCATCTTGCTAACTACAATGTCGAATATGACGTCTCTACGCGTGATGCCATTCTAATGGGCATGGATCGCATTGAGCATCAGCTTACGCTTGCCCTTGGGCGAGACGACCCAAGAAGCGCACAAATGAACGAGATGGTTGATCTAATGATAAAGCATCAGGTTTATTATGGCCCCAACTTGCAAATGTACGGGGGTATCAATCTGCGCAATGCACATCCTACTGAAATGACATGGGCCGACGAATCAAAATATTTTACGCCCTACACTCAGGCTCGCCTTTTACAGCGAGGTATCCCGTCACCCGAGTCAGAACAAAAGGAGTATGACCAGCGCATAATTGAGCTAATGGCACTTTATGACGCTGGGGGTAAGCATCTTCTGGTGGTTGGTACTGATGAGCCGGTCTATACCAACATGCTACCGGGATTTGCCTATCACAGGGAGTTACTAGCGATGACCTACGCAGGCTTACCGCCTATTGATGTTTTGAAAGCGGCTACTATTAATGGTGCCATGGCACTTGGTGTTGCGGACCGCCTAGGATCACTAGAATCTGGTAAATCTGCCGAC
>JGI26247J51722_1000189_pt1 | contig 27075 bp, 28 predicted proteins | sample SaaInlV_100m_DNA_2_FD_51722 | JGI IMG/M metagenome (IMG submission 51722)
TATAATTTTTGTAAAGAAAGAAACTATGAAGTTGAGGTCTTAGTTAATAATGCTGGCTATGGATTACCTAAACAATTTCATGAAACTCCTATGGAGGATGAAGAAAAAAATATAAGAGTATTAAGCACATCTGTAATAGCTTTATCAAAAATATTTATACCCGACATGCTGGAAAGAAAATCTGGCAAAATAATGATTATTTCATCGGTTGCATCATTTGCACCTCCCTCAACTCTTCAGGTCTTATATGGACCTCTTAAAACATTCATGAATAGGTTTAGTGATGCACTAAATGTGAATTATAAACATAAAGGTATTTCCTCTACTGCTGTTTGTCCAGGGTTTGTGGTTACAGAATTTCATACTTCCAGTGGTGTTCAAGATGCTATGGATAAAGTTCCAGCATTCATGAAGCTTAATGCCAAAGATGTAGCTGCAGAAGCTGTAGAAGCCACTCTCAGCTCTAAGTCTTACTGTATTCCTGGAAAAAGATATAGAGCTATAGTTTTCTTTATGAAATATACACCATTCATAATGAAGCTATTATCAAATACTCTTTCTGGCGGAAGATACGCTAAAAAGTAAGCCTAGTTAAGAATAGAGTCTGAAACAAAAGCATTTGTTTGCCTCTCTATACCGAAATTGGAGTTTCCTCCGTGTCCCGGTATAAACATTACATCATTTCCAAGAGGCCACAACTTATTTTTAATTGAATCTAAAAGATCTTGATGATTGCCACCAGGAAGATCAGTACGCCCAATCGACCCTTGAAATAAGACATCTCCAACTAGAGCAATTTTTGTATCTTTTTCATAAAAAATTACATGTCCCGGGGTGTGGCCAGGGCAAAAATATACTTCTAAAGTGATACTGCCAACTCGAACAATATCACCATCTTTGAGCCATAGATCAGGAATACAATTCCTTGAATCCATTCCAAACATCTGGCCTTGCTCCTTAAGGCTATCTAACAAGAACTTATCTTCAATGCTAGGACCTTCTATTTTTATATTAAGTATTTCTGATAATTCAGAAGCTCCACCCGCATGATCTATATGACCATGAGTAAGAAGAATTTTTTCTGGTATAAGATTATTATCTTTTGCTTTGGCTAAAAGAATCTCTATGTCCCCACCCGGGTCAACAAAAGCACATTTATTAGTTTCTTCACAGAAGATAATTGAAGCATTTTGTTCAAACGGAGTGACTGGCACAACTATGGTATTTTTTAGAGACATTTTTAAATTTTATCTTTAATAATCTTAATTCTATCTATGGAGTTATCATCTATTCTGATAACTTCAAATTTATAATTATCTATTTGTACGCATAAATTAGATTGAGGGATTAGATCTAGATATTCTGTAATTAAACCATTGATAGTCTTAGAATTTTCTTCCGGTATAGACCAATCTAAGAAATTATTGAGGTCTCTGATTTTTGAATTTCCATCGGTAATTACAGATCCATCTTTTAAAATTGTAAATTCTTTTTCAAGCTCAACTCTATCACTACCAAATTTACCTGCTATTTCTTTAAAAATGTCCTCTATTGTAATTAAGCCTTGTATTTCTCCATACTCATCTACAACAAGAGCCATGCTTTTTCCATTCAACTGAAACTCTCTTAATTGTTTCATCAGCGCAGTTGATTGAGANACAAAATATGTAGTTCTTAAAATATTATCAACCTTATTATTTATTTCCAATTCATCTAAGAATGCATGAGAGTCCTTTAAATGCAATGTACCAATTTCATTATCAATTTCGTCTTTAAAAACTGGCAATCTTGTGTATTCAGTAGACTCAATAATTTTTTTGTTGGATTCATAACTATCATTTAAATCAAGTCCAATTATTTCAGATGTAGGAGTCATAATATCTTCAACAACAAGTTCCTCCATCCCTAAAATTGAAGATAACATTCCTCTGTATTGTTTAGGTATTAAATCACCAGATTCATCTAGTAAAGTTTTAAGCTCTTGAGTATTAAGATTGTCATTATCATTTGCATCTTTGGCATTTAACTTAAATAATTTTAGAACACCTGAACTGAGTAGATTCGTAATTGAAATTAAGGGCTTAAAAACAAACAATAATACTTTGAGTAATAAGGAAGATTTAATTGCAAAACTTTCAGGCTTAATTGCAGCCATAGTCTTTGGGGTGATCTCAGAGAATATTAGAATTACCAGTGTTAGTATGACCGAGCCTAAAAGCACATTCCCACCAAAATAATTAATCATTATTATAGTAACTATTGCTGATGCTAAGATGTTTGCAAAATTATTACCTATCAATATGGTTGATAAAAGTAAATCAGGTTTATGTAGCAGTTTAAGGGCTCTTTTTGCACCTCTATGTGGTTTTTTTGAAAGATTTTTAAGCTTAATTTTATTAGCAGCCATCATTCCTGTTTCAGATCCTGAAAAAAATCCACTAAGAATCAAAAGGCCAAAAAGTACCCCAAATAAAAAATATATAGAATATTCTTCTTGCATTAATTAATTATAAATCAAATATGAGTTTGCGATGTAAGCAAATAAAACAGCCCACATCGATATAAAAAGTCCTCTTATCGCATACTTAATAGGAAAGTTAAAGAACTTGATACCGATTAGAGTTATTAAATATATTAACAATGCAACTAGGGTAAATGAAGTTTTTATAGCTAGGTTAGTTGTAAAGACTGACTGAATTGCAAATCCAGATATCAATGCGAAAGCAAGAAATACTAAACCAATGCCTAGAATCTTTGAGACTAGTTTGTAATTTTTTTCAATCGAATAGGATTCTGCATTATTAAATTCACCCATTTTAATTTTTCTAACATTCCTCTCAAGAATAAGTATTTCATAATAAGCGATAAATAAAATTATTAGACTAAGGCCAGTAATTAAAAAATGTAATGTAGGTATAAGAGATATAACCTTATATGTTCCAAGATACATAGCAATATATGAAACTGATGAAACAGAAGCCGCAATATTTAATGAGTGAGAGCGCGTTAAACTTACTCTAATAATGAAATAAAGGACTATAGATATAGTAACTTGCGTGATAAAGCTCATAAAAAGTGATGTAAATTAAATCTTTGTGTATTAATACTATCAATATTATCAAGGTTAACCTAAAATACACATCTTTTTTAACATTTAGAATATATACAAGTTATGGTAATTATAAGATTAGCTAGAAGTGGGGCAAAGAAAAACCCTTATTACTTTATTACAGTTGCAGATGANAGGCGTCCTCGCGACGGTTCATTTATCGAAAGATTGGGGTTTTTTAATCCATCAGCTCGAGGNCAAGAAGAGAGACTCAGGGTTGATTTAGATAAAGTTAATGAGTGGGTATCAAAGGGAGCTCAGCTAAGTGATAGAGTTCAATATCTAGTTAACGAAGCCATGCTTTCACCCGAAGATCTTAAAGCAAAAATGGACGCTAAAAAAGCTAAAGCTGATGCTAAAAAAGCTGCAATAGAAGCCAAGCTTGCAAAAGAAGCTGCAGAAAAAGTAGCTGCAGAAGCTGCTGAAAAGGAAGCTGAAGAAAAGGCAGCCGCAGAAGAAGCTGCAGCCCAAGAGGCTCCTGCTGAAGAGGTTGCAACTGAAGAAGTTGTAGCTGAAGAGGNTNCNNCTGAAGAAGTTGTAGCTGAAGAGGNTNCNNCTGAAGAAGTTGTAGCTGAAGAGGCTCCTGCTGAAGAGGTTGCAACTGAAGAAGAATCTGAAGAGAAAGATTCTTCAGATGATGAAAATAAATAAATTAGATAAAACTAATCTTATTTGTATAGCTTCCATTGGGAAACCCAGAGGCTTGAAAGGAGAATTTTTTCTAAACTCCTTTTGCGACCCTAAAGATAACATCATTAACTATAATAATTTTTTTATAGAAGATAATGTTATTTCTGATTTTAAAATAAGTTATATAAAAAAAGTAAACTCAAAATTCTTCTCCAAAATAAATGGTATTGATGATTTAGATGAAATAAAAATTCATACAAATAAAAAACTTTATATCCAAAAGGAAGATTTACCAGAATTAGATAATGACGAGATGTATTGGCATGACCTCATTGGATCAAAAGTTATTGATAATAATCCTCATGAAGTCCTTGGAATAGTCAGCAATGTTTTGAACTTTGGATCAAATGATTGCTTAGAGGTAAAACCTTATAAAGATTCAATTGATGAGACGACAAGACTTATCCCTTTTGTAAAAGATAAAACAATCAAAACTATTGATAAAGTTAATAAAGAAATTTTTGTAGATTGGGATAAGAGTTACTAAAGTGAATTTTAATGTCTTAACTATATTTCCTGAAATTTTTAAAATATTTCAAACTGGTGTTCTTTCAAAAGGCCTTGATGATAGTTTCTTTATTAACTGCTTTGATATTAGAAAGCATGCAGTTAATAAGCATGGTCAAATAGATTCTAAGCCCTATGGTGGTGGTGAGGGAATGGTTATGATGGCTGAGCCACTAAAAAAATCTATTGAAGACATTCCAAAAGATAATTTAGGAAAAGTTATATATCTTTCCCCGCAAGGCCAAAAATTAAATCAAAATAAAGTAATTGAATTATCAACTTTATCCAACATTACTCTTATTTGTGGAAGATATGAGGGTGTAGATCAAAGATTTGTAGATTCATATGTCGATGAAGAAATTTCAATTGGTGATTTTATAATTAGTGGTGGTGAGTATGCTGCCATGATTTTAATAGACGCAATTGCAAGAAATATTCCAGGCACAATCGGAAATCAGGATTCAGTTACTAAAGATACATTTTCTAATGGTCTTCTCAAGGGACCGACTTACACAAGACCTGAAAAATTTGAAAATAAAAGTGTTCCAGATGTTTTATTATCAGGGAATCATCAAGAAATAGAGGAGTGGAGAGGTAAAAAATCTCTTATTCAAACCTATTTAAGAAGACCAGATCTATTAAATGATGTAAAATTAACAAATAAACAAAAAAAACTCTTGGAAGATTGGGAATCTAAGGATATCCTATAGCACTTTTTAGGCAAATATAATGAATGAATCTGATAAAGAAATTGTAAACACTGAAGAAGAAGTTAATTCTTCTGAAGAAACTGTAACCGAAGAGACTGTAACTGAAGAAGTTGTAGCTGAAGAAGCTCCTGCTGAAGAAGTTGTAGCTGAAGAAGCTCCTGCTGAAGAAGTTGTAGCTGAAGAAGCTCCTGCTGAAGAAGTTGTAGCTGAAGAAGCTGAGGAAACAGCGCCTGTCATATCAACTGTTGAAAGGTCACCTGCCCAAATTGTTAGTGACTTTGAAAAAAAACAAATTAAAACAGATCTTCCTTCATTTAGACCTGGTGATACTGTTGTTGTATCTGTGAAGGTTAAAGAGGGAGACAGAACAAGACTCCAGGCTTTTGAGGGTGTTGTAATGGGTGTTAAACAAGGCGGCCTCAATGCATCTTTTATTGTCAGAAAAATTTCTAGTGGTATTGGAGTTGAGAGAACATTTCAAACGCATAGCCCAATGATTGATTCTATTGTAGTCAAAAGAAAAGGCGATGTTCGTCAAGCAAAATTATTTTATCTAAGAGATAGATCAGGTAAATCTGCAAGAATCAAAGAAAGACTCGATAAGTAAATGCTAAAAGATATCAAAAAGGATCATTTAATTGAATCCTTTTTAGATTCTTTGTATATTGAAAAAGGGCTTTCACAAAACACCGTTCAATCTTACAAAAATGATATTTCTTCATTTGCTGCATGGGTTGAAAAGTATCCTGATATACCGCTCGCAAAAACAACCAAAAGTAATATAAATCAATATATAGCTCATTTGTTTAAAAGTGGCTTAAAAAGCTCTTCAGTTAATAGAAAAATATCAACNATCAAGTCTTTTTTCATATTTTTATTAAAAAAGAAACATATTTTATTATCCCCAGTTGAGGATATTGATATGGTAAGGCAGGAAAAGTATTTNCCTGTATCNATGTCTGAAANAGAAGTAGAGCTTCTTTTAAAAAGTCCTAGTCTTGATAGTTTTATTGGAAGAAGAGATAGGGCCATGATTGAAATGCTATATGCAACGGGTATGAGAATTTCTGAATTGATAAACCTAAAAATTACAGATGTTGATTGCAACAGGCTGGTAGCTAAAGTAATGGGTAAAGGTTCAAAGGAAAGATTAATACCTTATGGAGAGATAGCTGCAGACCATCTAAATATCTATCTTCAAGACAGAAAAGATATTAATTCCAATGAAATTTTTTTAAGTAATAGAGGAAANAAGATAACTCGTGGTGCTTTTTGGAATAGAATTAAACTTTANNTAAGAAAAGAGAATCTCAAAGAATCTATTTCACCTCANACGCTTAGACATGCATTTGCTACACACCTGTTAAATAGAGGTGCGGACCTNAGATCTGTTCAGATTTTGCTTGGACATAGTGACTTATCAACAACGCAAATATATACTCACATTGCTAAAAAAAGATTAGGTGAAATCCTTAAAAAACATCACCCTAGAGGTTAAAAATGAAAATACGTAATTTGTTATATATATTTATATTGTTTAGTAACTTTGCTTTTTCAGATGAAGCCTTAATCGCATCTAACTTAAAAAATATCTTACCTCCTGACGCAAGTATTGAGAGCATAGAGCCATCTTCTTTTAAAGGGATCTATAAAGTTTATTATGGCGACCTTCAGCCTATATATGTTTCAGAGGATGGTAGTTTTTTTATATATGGTGATATGTATAAAATTGGTGCAAGTAATATCACAAACATCACAAAAGAAGAAATTAAAGGAAGACGTTCTGATATTCTAAATTCTATCCCATCAAACGAGCTCATAACGTTTAAGTCAAGTAATGAATTATTTTCAATAACTGTTTTTACTGATGTTGATTGCGGCTATTGTAGAAAACTTCATTCACAAATTGATGAGTACAATCAAGCTGGCATAACTATAAAATATGCAGCTTTCCCAAGATCAGGTATTGGAACTCAGACTTTTACAAAAATGGTAGGTGCATGGTGCTCAAAAGATCCTAAGCAAGCCATGACCGACTTAAAAAACGATAAAAAGATGAATCTAGAATTTTGTGATGAGCAGCCAATTGCAAGACATTATATTATTGGACAAAAGCTTGGTATCAATGGGACCCCTGCAATAATAACTCCAGATGGAGATTTAATTCCTGGCTATGTTTCACCTGAGGAATTGCTTTTACAAATCAAAACGTAAATCATGCCAGACCAACATTTTACTAATGCAGAAAAGCTACCGCCATATATTTTTGCACAAATCAATAAGCTAAAACAGATTGCAAGATCAAATGGTGAAGANGTTATTGATTTTGGAATGGGAAACCCAGATCAGGCNACNCCTAGTGTAATTGTTGAAAAATTAATTGAAGCTGTTAACAACCCATCAACTCATAGNTACTCACAATCAGCNGGNCTNCCAAAATTAAGNGAAGCTATAAGCAATTGGTACTCAAGAAAATATTCAGTTGATTTAGATGTNNATAATGAAATTGTTACTTGTATGGGATCAAAAGAGGGTATTGCACATCTCTCACTTGCAACTCTTTCAGATAATGATGANGTCTTAGTGCAATCACCAACATACCCAATTCATTCTTATGGAGTAGTAATTGCTGGNGCAANCCTTCGTTCAATACCTTTGTGTGAAAATCTTGATAGTTTTTTAGTTGATATTGAATCAGCGATTCAAAACGGGTTAAAAAAACCTAAAATGATAATTATTAATTTTCCTTCTAACCCAACAACGCAGTCAGCTAGCTTGAACTTTTTTAAGAAAATTGTTGAAATTGGAAAAAAGTATGATATCTGGATTGTGCATGATTTGGCATATGCTGACATTGTTTTCGATGGCTATAGGGCGCCATCTATTCTTGAAGTTGATGGGGCTAAAGACATTGCAGTTGAATTTTTTACATTATCTAAATCTTATAATATGCCTGGATGGAGAGTAGGGTTTTGTTGTGGCAATAGAAAATTAGTTCAAGCACTAACTAAAATAAAATCCTATATGGATTATGGCACTTTTACTCCCATACAAGTTGCTGCTATCAAAGCTCTTAATGACTGTGATCAAGATGTTGTTGATATATGCTCTATGTACAAATCAAGAAGAGACGAGCTTTGCAATGGATTAAACAGAATAGGCTGGGATGTTCAAAAACCACTTGCTACAATGTTTGTTTGGGCAAAGATTCCTGATAAATATCTTCATCTAGGCTCATTAGAATTTAGTAAGTTACTAATAGAAAATGCTAATGTTGCGGTGTCTCCAGGAGCTGGATTTGGAATGGATGGAGATGATTATGTTCGATTTTCATTAATTGAGAATGAGCATAGAATTAGACAAGCAATTAGAGGTATTAAAAACTTTTTTTCAATGGAAATAAAATGAAATCTTTAAATATAGGTATATGTGGATGGGGTAATGTTGCTACTGGAATGTTCAAGGCCCTTAATGATAATGCAGATGCAATCAAGTTAAATTCTGGGTGCTCTTTTGAAGTCAAGGTCATTGGTGCAAGAAGAGATAACCCTAAATGTAACCCTGGAAACACAAAAATATTGAGAGACATATTTGAGGTTGTTGATTGTGATGTAGATGTAATTGTTGAGCTTATTGGTGGTGTTGAGGTTGCCCGAGAGCTAATTTTGAAGGCTATAAGCAATAAAAAACATGTAGTCACTGCTAACAAAGCTGTCATATATCATCATGGAGATGAAATATTTACCGCTGCAAATAAAAATGGCGTTAAAGTTCTTTTTGAATCAGCTGTCTGTGCAGGCACTCCAATAATAAAACTTCTTAGCGAGGAATTAGCTGCAAACAATATTTCAAAAATATCAGGGATGTTGAATGGAACTTCTAATTTTATTCTCTCCAATATGGAAGAAGGTAGTGAATTTAAACCCACGCTAGAATTNGCTCAAAAAGAGGGTTATGCAGAGCCAGATCCTGCATTTGATATTGAGGGTATGGATGCTGCCCATAAAATTGGAATTTTATCTTCAATAGCTTTTGGAACACCTCTTCCNCCTGAAGATTTTTATATAGAAGGTATAACAAGCATTGAAAAAAGTGACTTTACATATGCAAGTGACATGGGCTATACGATTAAACATTTGGCGGTTGCTAAACTCGAAAATCACTCTCTAGAGCTTAGAGCGCATCCGGCGCTTATTAGAAAGTCATCGCATTTAGCCAACTTAACTGGTGTTAGAAATGGAATGGAAATCGATACTGACTTAATTGGTAAAATTCATATTGCTGGTTCTGGTGCAGGCCAAGAATCAACGGCTTCTGGTCTTATATCTGACTTAGTGCATTTATCTAAGTGTCCTGATGTTTTATTTGATGCGAGTCATAAAGTTAAAACAACATATAAATTAAATAATTTTAATGATTTAGTTTTTCAATATTATTTTTATCTTGAAGCAGAAGATAAGCCTGGCGTCATGGCTTCAATAACATCAATGTTAGCCTCAAAAAAAGTTGGCATTGAATCAATAGTTCAAAAAGAAGATCATGGCAAAAATTCCGTACCAATTATTTTAATTACAGATCCATTCAAAGAACATGATCATGCTGAATTACAAAAAGAGTTACTCGAGTTAGATTCAGTTAAGGCAGTAAGATCAATAAGGATAGAAGCTGAATAGTAATGTTATTTCACAGCACTAGAGGCGGAGATAATAACAGGACTTTTGAAGAAGTTTTGATGCAAGGCCTTGCAAGTGATGGTGGGTTATTTATGCCAAATGAATGGCCTCAAGTAGACCTTGATCATTTGAAAACTTTAAAAACATTTCTTGATATTGCAAATTATATAGTTCCAAAATTTACCAAATCATCCTTCACAGATGATGAAGTATCAGAGCTCCTAGATTCGACATGGCACAACTTTTCTGAAGAAAATTTAGTAAAAATACAAAATTTAGATGAATCAAATGCAATTTTAGAACTTTTTCATGGCCCAACCGCTGCGTTTAAGGATTTTGGTCTTCAACTGGCAGCTGCATTTTTTAATATGTCATTAAATAGACAGAATAAAACAGCTATTGTATTTGGTGCCACTTCAGGGGATACCGGTTCTGCTGCAATTGACGCATGCAAAAGATTTGATTCTATTAAAAGCTTCATCTTATTACCCGAAGGCAACATGTCAGATGTTCAAAGAAGGCAAATGACAACGGTAGATAGCCCTAATGTATATACTTTATTGATTGATGGGACCTTTGATGATTGCCAGACAATCGTCAAACAAGCTTTTAATGAAAGGCCATTTCTTAAAAATGATCAATTTCTTCTTGCAGTAAATTCAATTAATTGGGTTAGGATAATAGGCCAAATTTGTTACTATTTTTATGCATCATTAAAAATTTCAGAATTTAAAGAACCGCTAAACTTTTCAGTACCAACTGGAAACTTTGGCAATGTTTTTGCTTGTTACTCTGCTCATAAAATGGGGATGCCATTAAACAAAATCTTAGTTGCTGTAAATGATAATAATATTCTACATAGATTTTTTTCAAACAATGATTATTCGAAGCAAAAAGTCTCAGAGACTGTATCTCCAAGTATGGACATTAGTATTGCTAGTAATTTTGAGCGACTGGTTTATGATTTCTACACCAATAGGAATGCTGAGTCATGTATGAAATTTTATTCAGATTTCCCAGAGATTCCTATAAAAATTGAAGATAGTATGTGGAATAAATCAAAAGACTTATTTTTAAGTTATTGTGTTGATGATTTTTCTACTGTTGACGCTATGAAAGATTCATATACGGATTTCAATTACTTAATGGATCCTCACACAGCTGTTGCCTCCAAGGCGGTTGAGCAGCTTAAGGATAAGCTTGAAGGAAAAACTGTAATACTCTCAACAGCACATCCTGCAAAATTTCCTGATGTTATTCATAACGCAGGCCTTAAAATAAATGATACTCCAAATTCTCTATCTGTTATTTTTGATAAAAAAGAAAAAATATATAATTTTCCAGCATCTAAAGATGCAATTTTTGAATTTATAACTTCGCATAATAAATAGAAATGGATTCCATAGAATTAAAATCAAGTCTAAGTAATTTAAAAAATCGATTAAATGAAATAAGGGAAGGTATTTTTGATGTTTCATCTAAAGAGCAAAGACTTGATCAGATCGAGGCCGATCTTGCAAAAGAAGAGGTATGGTCTGATCTTGAGCTATCGCAAAAAATTAGCAAAGAAAAAACAGCAATAGAGAAATCACTTGTAAATTTTAAATCCGTAGAAGAGAGAGTATCTGATGGTTTGGTATTTCTTGAAATTGCAGAAAGTGAATCTGATATGAGTTCAATAGAAGAAATAGCTAAGGATTATTTAGAACTCGATGAGGCTGTTTCCAGTTTAGAGTTCAGTAGAATGTTTACTAATAAAATGGACCCAGCATCAGCATATGTAGAAATACAGTCTGGCTCTGGAGGAACTGAAGCTCAAGATTGGGCGGAGATGTTATTAAGGATGTATTCCAAATGGGCAGAAAATAGAGGTTTTGATATTGATATAACAGAAATATCACATGGAGAAATTGCAGGTATAAAGTCAGCNACTCTTCATGTCAGCGGCGATCACTCNTATGGTTGGCTTAGAACNGAAACCGGCATTCATAGGCTGGTAAGAAAATCACCATTTGATTCTGGCAGCAGGCGTCATACCTCTTTCGCNTCTGTTTTTATATCACCCGAAGTTGATGATTCTATTGAAATTAATATNAATAACGCAGATATTAGAATTGATACCTATAGGGCTTCAGGAGCAGGGGGGCAACACGTTAATAAAACAGATTCGGCAGTCAGGCTCACTCACATACCATCTGGCGTTGTAACCCAGTGCCAAAGTGGAAGATCACAACATAAAAATAAAGAAAGTGCACTTAAACAATTAAAATCAAAGCTATACGAGTTAGAATTACAAAAACAAAATGAAGAGAGACAAACACTTGAGGAAAGTAAGTCAGACATAGGTTGGGGAAGCCAGATTCGCTCTTATGTTCTTGATCAGTCACGGATAAAAGATTTAAGAACGGGTTATGAGACGGGAAATACATCAGCAGTTCTCAATGGCGATCTTGATGAGTTTATGAAAACAAGTTTAAAAGCAGGAGTTTAAATGTCAGAAGAAAATATAGGTGGCGAAGAGGGAATCATCGAGGAAAGAAGAAAAAAGCTTGAAATCCTTAGAAATAATAAAAAAGCATATGTAAATAATTTTTTAAAAGAAAACTATGCTTCAGATATTCATTCTCAAAATAGTACTTTTACCAAAGAAGAGCTGGTAGAAAAAAACATAGAAAATATTTCAGTTGCTGGCAGAGTAGTTCTTATGCGAGTTATGGGTAATGCAAGTTTTGCAACAATAAGAGACTCTAGTGGAGATATCCAAATATATGTAAGTAAGAATACAGTTCCCTTAGAACTTTATGAAGATTTCAAAACTTGGGATCTTGGCGATATTATCGGTGTGAAAGGTAAATTATTTAAAACACGAACCGATGAGTTAACCATCGAGGCTAGTGATGTTATTTTAATTACAAAGTCTATCAGACCTATGCCTGACAAATTTAAAGGCCTTTCAGATATCGAGACCAGATACAGGCAAAGATACTTAGATTTAATGAGTAATGAGGATTCTAAAGAAGTCTTTATTAATAGAACCAAGATTATTGAATCTGTAAGAAATTCTTTAAAAAATAGAGATTTTATTGAGGTGGAAACTCCGATGATGCANCCAATCCCTGGCGGGGCTGTTGCAAGACCTTTTGTNACTAAACATAATGCATTAGACAGAGAATTATTTTTAAGAATAGCCCCAGAGTTATATTTAAAAAGGTTGCTTGTTGGTGGTTTTGAGCGCGTTTTTGAGATAAATAGAAGCTTTAGAAACGAAGGTCTTTCTACAAGACATAACCCAGAATTTACAATGCTGGAATACTATGAGGCTTTTACAACACTGGAAAAAACAATAGAGTTTACTGAAAATATGATTAAATCAGCTTCAGATGAAATCAATGATGGGCATAAAGTGATGTGGGGTAATGATGAAATTGATTTGTCTAATTTTAGAAAATGTAACCTTNCAGATCTTGTNCTTGAAGAAAATAAAAACCTNAGCAAGGAAGATATAAANAAGCTTGGAGGTAAAGAGCTTTTNGAGCTATTTGAGTCAACGGTCGAAGACAAGCTTATACAACCAACCTTTGTTATAGGTTACCCTGTTGAGGTTTCTCCATTATCAAGAAGAAATAACGAAAATCCAAACATAGCAGATAGATTTGAATTATTTATTGGTGGAAAAGANATTGCCAATGGTTTTTGCGAGCTAAATGACCCTGATGATCAGGCTGAGAGGTTTAAAGANCAAGTAAAAGCAAAAGATACAGGTGATAAAGAGGCGATGTCTTATGATGAAGATTACATTATTGCATTAGAGCATGGAATGCCGCCTGCGGTTGGAGTAGGAATNGGCATAGACCGTCTTGTTATGATGATTACCAATCAAACATCAATAAGGGATGTTCTTTTATTTCCTCAGCTTAAGTCTTAAATATTAAACTAATTTCCAGATGGTATATCTTTAAATGGCAAACCTTTATCTGCTCTTGGGTCTTGAGGAAGTCCTAAAACCCTCTCAGAGATAATATTCTTAAGAATTTCATCTGTACCTCCGGCTATTCTTAAACCAGGAGCTCCAAGCCAAGCATTTTGAAAACTTTGTATTTCATTATTTTCTGGTTTTAGCATTCCTGCCATATCTAAAGAGTCAATTCCAAAATTACCAATATCTTGAAGCTTATTAGCACTTACTATTTTGGTTATAGACGCTTCAGGGCCAGGTGTCTCACCTTTAGAAAGAGCAGACATTGTCCTTAATTTAGTATTTTTAAGACCATTAGCTTCACAATACCAATCAGCTATAGATTCTCTAGTAGCCCTATTATTAATTAGATAATCTCCAGAATCATCTTGTTTTTTAGCCCAATTAAATGCTTCTTTTACATCAGCACCATTAGCATCTCCAACTGCTAGTCTTTCATTCATTAGAGTTGTAATTGCCACTTTCCAACCATCTCCGATAGCCTAGTCTTTGAGAATCAGGTATTACAACGTCAGTAAAATACACTTCATTAAAGCTAGAACCTCCAGTTATTTGTTTTATTGGCTTGACCTCAATTCCTGGAGATTTCATATCAACAAAGAAAAAAGTCATACCTTTGTGTTTTTCAAGGTTTGGATCATGTCTTACAACCAAGATGCCGTAATCACAAAAATGAGCACCAGAAGTCCATACTTTTTGGCCATTTATTATCCAATTATCACCATCTTGTGTAGCCTTGCTTCTTAGGCCTGCAACATCAGACCCTGCAGATGGCTCTGAAAATAATTGACACCATATTTCAGTACCTTCAGCCATTGATGGTAAAAATCTTTCTTTTTGCTCATCGGTTGCATACTCCATCATTACTGGGCCACACATACCTAGCCCAATTTCAAATATACCTCTTGGTACATTAAATTTTGATTCTTCTTCTGCCCAAATAATTCTTTCTATTGGTGATGCAGCAATTCCTCCGTATTCTTTTGGCCAATGAAGCATTGCCCAACCTGCATCATATTTTTTCTTTTGCCACTGCTTGGCAACCTCTAAAAAATCTATATCAGAAAAACTTTCTCTACTGCTACTTGATTTTGGTTCTGCATTTTGTTCNAGCCATTCTCTGCAGGTTTTTCTAAATTGAGCTTGTTCTGTTGTGTCATTAAAATCCATTTTTTACTTCCTAATATGTGTTTGATTTTTCTAAGCCGCTAACTAATTTTTCTTTCCAGTTCGGTAGTGAGCCGATATTCACCGATAGAAGCTTAGACCTTTTGTAGTAGAGGTGACAGTCATACTCCCAAGTAAAACCATTTCCTCCGTGAGTTTGAATATTTTCTTTTGAGCAAAGTTGAAAAGCTTTGGTTGAACTTACTCTTGCAGTTGCTGATGCAACAGATAGATCTGATGAGTCTGTAGACAAAGCCCATGCTGCATAATATGAATTTGATTTGGCTAATGTTATAGCAACATACATATCAGCTAATTTGTGTTTAATTGCCTGAAAGGAACCAATTTGTCTCCCAAATGCATATCTTTCTTTTGCATAACTTGTTGCCATATCTAATGAGGCTTGAGAGCCACCAATTTGTTCAAAACTAAATAAAACTGCTGCTTGGTCTAAAAGGTTCTCATAAAAATCCCAGCCATTTGAATCATCGCCAATTAGTATGCTTGGAGTATTGTTGTATTCAACTGAAAAATGACCTCTACTTTCATCTATCGTATCTTGATGCTCAATAATTACTGAATCAGAAGAATGATCAACCAACCTTAAGCATATGCCTGAGGTAGAATTTGAAACAACTAGTGAATGTGTAGCTATTCCAGCATCAGGAACAGCAATCTTCCTTCCAGTTAAAAGGTTATTATCAGTTAATGTTTTAATATTAGTTTTTGAAGGAGCAAAAAGATCCTCTGTTACCGCTAAGGTTCCAATAATATCTCCTGATATTAATCTTGGAAGAATTTCTTGTTTAACTTCTTCATCTGCATATTTAATAATTGCTTCTGTAAATAAATAAACTGAAGATGAGAAGGGTACAGGAGCTAAGTATCTTCCGAGCTCTTCTGCCACAACACATAATTCAAGGTGACCCAAGCCCAATCCTCCATACTCCTCAGGTATTCTGATGCCAGTCCATCCTAATTCAACTATCTTGTTCCATAATTCTTTGTCTATGCTCTGCTTATCCTCAAGAACTTTTCTACTCCTATTAATGGAGCCTTCTTTTTCTAAAAACTTTCGCGCCTCACTTTGAAGGAATTTTTGGTCATCTGAGAAATCTAAATTCATATTTATCTAAATAGTTAATGTAAAATATATTATAAAGTAGTTTTTTTAATAATTAATACATGAATCAAACAATGAAACCAAATAAATCATCGCCNGCATATTTAAAACAAAAGACATCAGGCGGTCTATTTGTAGGTTTTTTATATGTTTTAGTTTTTATGAGTATTCTNGCGTTGGGTATTTGGCAAAATATTGAATCTAAATCTAATAAAGAAACATTAAACTCTATNAANGAAAGACTAATCGTTATCGAAGAGCAAATAAATATTGCTGATGAGATTAACAATGATTCACTTACTGATATATCAGCATCCATNCAGTTTCTTGATAAAGAGGTAAGAAAACTTTGGGATCTGAGTAATAAAAGAAATAAAGTGAATATAACTAAATTAACAGAAACTACAAATAAAATTAATGGTTCTATAAAAAACATAGAAATTTCTATAAAAGAAGCATCTAAAAAGATAGAATCTAATAAACAAGATATCGTGAGCACTTCAAAAGATTTATCAGATCTTTTAAATACTAATTCAAAAATTAATGATCTAGAAATAGCTTTAAGAGCGCTCGAAACTCAAATGATTTTGATGGATGATTCAGTAAGAGCTTTAAATAATTATAAAACTCAACTAAATCAAACAATCTCTGAAATTCAAACTCAAATTTATTCTGCATCTCAAGAGGTATTAGAAATTGAAAACCAAGATTGACAATAGTTTTAAATAATAGTTTTATATATTCATGAACAAAACTTTACTACAAGTTTTTTTACTGCTTGCCTTTATTCCACTAGCAATTTTAGTTGGTTATGGGGTGCTAGTGGTTGCTCCAATATTTTGTTGCTTTCTTGCAATAAATTCATATAAGTTTAAAAATTACAAAGAAATGTATATTTGGATGGGTGTTGGAGTTCTTTCATTTTTATTAGCTCTTTTCATGCTGGGTGTTCTATGATTTTAAAAGCTACTATATTGTTTGCTTCAATGATCTGGCTTGCTATGGGACTTGTGACTTGTCTAATGCCAGGTGTAAATAATATTTTTCTTCCCATAGAAGTTACAAGTCAGGAACAAGCAATACTTATAAGGTCTATGTCAGGCATTTTAATCGCACTAGGATATCTTTCAATTAGATTTGTATTTTCATCATCTAAAGTACAAATTGGAAATGTCTTACTAACCTTTAGTCTTTGTTGCATTTTTTCTAAATTGTGTAGTTTTATTTATGATGGAATTACTACTCATTCACTGCTAGTTCTCTCTCTTTTGGTTGTTTACAGTTTAGGACTTTACTACCTTCAAAAGAAGAGAAAAAATCAGCTTGATTATAATCTGTAATTCCTGTCATTAAACCTCCCAAATAATTAAAATTATCTATATAATGCTTCCATCTGGGGATGTGGTGGAACTGGTAGACACGCTTGGCTTAGAACCAAGTGCCGCAAGGCGTGGGGGTTCGACTCCCTCCATCCCTACCAATTAAGTAGATTGACTCTTTAGTTAAAAGCCCAAGAGACCTATAATCCAATTACACACTTAATAATATTTACATGACACATTCAAAGAAAGATGAATCTATAAATAATCACTTTTTAAATGAATCTGATGCAATAGAAAGGATTTTTAATCATATCGATAATGGAACTACCGATCTTGGTGATACAACATGGAAAGAGCCGGTAAGTAATTATTATTCAAAAGATCGTTTTGATGCTGAAATTTCTTTACTAAGAAGATCTCCTATTCCTTATTGTCCCTCAGCAGGGTTGCCTGAAAATGGAAGCTATATAGCCAGAAGGGCATCAGGAACACCCTTGTTAGTGGTTAGAGGTGAGGATGGTATTGTTAGAGCCTTTATAAATGCATGCAAACATCGTGGCATGAAAGTTGCTGATGGAAGTGGGTGCAAAAAGAAAGCTTTTGTTTGTCCATATCATGCATGGGCTTATGGCTTAAATGGAAAGCTTAAAAACATTCCAGGCCAAGAGGCATTTCCAGATTTAGATACCAACGATTTGGGGCTTACAGAAATAAGCGCAATTGAAAAGGGTGGAATTGTATATGTAATGCAGGAAGGAAAGATAGAAGACCATATGTTAGAAAACGCTATTGATTTTTTTGACCCTGAACAAAAAATGTTTAGTTATGGCGAGGTTGTCGATGAGGCTAACTGGAAACTATTAACAGAAACTCTTCTAGAGGGCTACCATATAAAATCTCTACATAAAGATACTTTTTATCCTTTTGGTCTAGATAATATCAATCTTGTAGAGACATCTGGCTCCAACTCACGAGTTATTTTTCCTTTCAAAAGAATTGAAAAAATAAGGCATATAGATCCAAATGAAAGAAAATTAAATGGTGTTGCTACTTCAGTATTCCATCTATTTCCTAATGCAAGTGTTTCTATTCTATCAAAGCATTCAAGCCTAACAATCATGGAGCCTTTATCACCATCAAGTGTAAAAATAGTTAGTTATCTTATATATAACCCAAAATTAAATGGCAAAAATATATCCCTTGAAGAAGCAGAAAAGGATGCTCAGTTTGTTAATGAGTCAGGTCAAAATGAAGACAGAGAGGCTGCTAGAGCAATACAAGAAACTGTCACAACTTCAGCTAATTCATATCTTACTTTTGGCTTTTTTGAAAAAGCAATTGTTAACTTTCATAAACATCTGGCCTTAAGCCTTGATAAATAGAGTCACTGACGAGTTTACAAACTATTATTTACATATATACTAATTTGCAATGAATAATTCAAATACACGATTAAGACGGGTTCCCGCTTTATAGCAGGGTCTTTTCTATTGTGAATTAGACCCAGCTTATGCTGGGTTTTTTTTTATAAAAATAAAGGTAATTATGAAAAATTTTATTTCTACACAGGATTGGTCAAAATCAGATCTTCAAGATATCTTAGATTATGCAAAAGATCTTAAAGTAAATAAGTTTCAGGATAATTTAAAAAATAAGTCTATTGCATTGATGTTTTTTAATCCATCTATGAGAACTAGGACTAGCTTTGAGCTTGGCATCCAGCAATTAGGTGGGCTTGCAGTAGTCCTTCATCCTGGAAAAGATGCTTGGCCAATTGAATTCAAGTTAAATGAAGTCATGGATACAGATTCAGAAGAACATATTATAGAAGTTGCAAAAGTGCTCTCTGAATATTGTGATTTAATAGCAATAAGGGCATTTCCTAAATTTATTAATCTTGAAGAAGATTTATCAGATAATGTTATTAACAGTTTTGCAAAGCATGCAACTGTTCCAGTAGTTAATATGGAAACTATTACTCATCCTTGCCAAGAGCTCGCTCATATTTTAACTATGCAAGAGCAGTTAGGTGATCTTTCTGGAAAAGATTACTTATTAACTTGGACATATCATCCAAAACCTTTAAATACAGCAGTGGCAAATTCATCTTTATTAATTGCAAGCAAGTTTGGCATGAACGTTAAGTTACTTTGTCCCACAGAAGATTATTTACTTCATGATACATATATGAATACAGCAATAGAAAACTGTAATGCTAATGGTGCGTCATTCTCAATAACTCATGACATCAAAGAAGGTTATAAAAATGCTGACATTGTTTATGCTAAAAGCTGGGGCGCACTTAACTATTATGGGCATCCTGAGGATGAAAAATTAATAAGAGATAGATATAAGCATTTTATTGTTAATGAAGAAAAAATGGCAATGACTAACAATGCTAAATTCAGTCACTGTCTTCCCCTAAGGAGAAATATCAAAGCAACGGACGGAGTTATGGACTCTGATTATTGTGTTGCCATACAAGAAGCAGGGAATAGAATGCATGTTCAAAAATCACTACTATCAACTCTATTAAAGGATAAATAAAAAATGAAAAAAATTGTATTAGCTTTTTCGGGCGGATTAGACACTAGTTTCTGTGTTCCATACCTAATTAATAAAGGTTTTGAGGTCCATACTATATTTGTAAATACTGGCGGAACGCCAAAGAAAGAGGAGAAAAAAATTACCGAAAGAGCAAATGAGCTCGGGGCGAAAAAACATATTAATGTAAATGTTGATAATCTTTTATGGAATCAAATTATTAAGCCATTAGTTTGGTCTGGAGCTCTATATCAAGATAAATATCCAGCACTATGTTCGGATAGGTATCTTATAGTTTCAGAAGCAATAAAGCTCTGTAAAAAACTAAATACTAAATATATTTCTCATGGTTGTACAGGAATGGGTAATGATCAGGTAAGGTTTGATCTCTCAATCCAAGCATTTGGCAAATATAAGACCATTACTCCTATAAGAGAAATACAAAATAAAGTTAATGATGTAAGGGGGTATGAGCAGAAATATCTTGAAGAGAAAGGATTCAAAGTTTCATCTATACACTCAAAATATAGTATCAATGAAAACCTTATGGGGGCTACTGTTTCTGGATCTGAAATAGACGAATGGAAAGAGCCATCCAAAGAAAGCTATATCCTTTGTAATACACCTGACAAATACCCATCTAAATTAAAAAAGATAGTAATAGAATTCTCGAAGGGCGAGGCTAAAAAAATTGATGGTGTGGCTATTAAAGGCCCCGAGTTATTAAGAATGCTAAACAAGTTAGGTGGCAAGTACGGAATTGGGAGAGAAATTTTTGCCAGCGATACAATTATAGGCATTAAGGGAAGATTTCTTTTTGAGTCTCCTGGTATAAACATACTCCAGTCTGCACATAGAGCTTTAGAGGAATCTATTTTTACTGATAAACAAAACTTTTTTAAGCCTATTGTTGGTAAAAAATGGGTTGAATTAGTTTATGGTGGCTTTTATTTTGATCCTTTAGCAAGAAATCTCGAAAATTTTTTACAAGATATTGAACTGCCTGTGAACGGCAAAGTAACAATGTTACTTTCACCAGGAAAGTCAGAAGCAGTAGCTGTTGAAGCTAAAAAAATACTAATTAGTAAAGAGGCCATATATGCTCAGTCTGCCTCATGGGGTGTTGAAGAGTCAGCTGGTTTTATTAAATTACTCGGTCAAAGCACTGCAACTTGGACGGATATAAATAAAAAGTAAAATGAACCAAAACTTTACTAAAGATACTATTTTAAAACTCCTCAGCGGGATGAGCAGTGAAAAAGAAATAAGAAAGTACTTAGACAGATTTTCTTCTGATGACTTTAGATTTGCTGTAATTAAAGTTGGTGGAGCGGTAATAGAAAATGATTTAGATAATTTAATATCCTCCTTAGTATTTTTAAATGAAGTTGGACTAAGACCAATTATAGTTCATGGAGGTGGCCCAAAGCTTTCAAGAGCATTAGAGGAGAAAAAAATACATTTTTCATTTAAGGATGGCCAAAGAATTACATCACAAAAAGTCTTAGATGAAGCTATTGATGTATTTAAGGCTGAAAATCAAAAAATTACATCTGCCTTGATTAAAAAGAATGTATCAGCCGTATCTTTGATTGATGATATTTTTAAGTGCATCATTCAAGATGAAGAATTAGGGTTCGTTGGTTCTATTATTGAAACTAATTCAAATAAAATAAGGAATATTATTTCAAATGGAGGAGTGCCAGTAATAGCTCCAATGGGATATACAGATAAAAAACAAATAGTAAATATTAATGGCGATAAGGCAACCCAGGCTCTAGCAAAAGAAATATCTCCTGATAAGGTTATTTTTTTAAGTGAGATTGGGGGAATCCTTGATGGGTCAGATAACTTAATCTCAACGATAAACATTAAAGACGATTATGAGAGATTAATGTCTGAGGGATGGCTCCACTCAGGAATGAAGCTTAAGCTTAAAGAGATTAAGCTTCTTCTTGATCACCTCCCTAGTAATAGTTCAGTATCAATAACAAAACCTCTTTATTTAAATAGAGAACTTTTTACTGATGCTGGCTTTGGAACCCTGGTAAAGGCAGGTCATCAAATAGATAAACTTAAAGAGCTAGATAATGCAAATAAAGACGTCATTACCTCAATCCTTGAATCAGCATTTAAAGGAACACTCGATAAAAATTATTTTATCAATCAAGATAAAGAATATTATGTAAGTAGCTGTAGGAGAGCTTCAATAGCTATATCTCACCATCAAAAAATAGCTTATATGGATAAATTTGCTGTTAAAGCTGATGCTAGAGGAGAGGGGCTTGGTAATGCTATATGGAATAGAATGACAGCTGATCACAAAAAGGTTTTTTGGAGATCTAGACCAAACAATTCAATAAACTTCTTTTATAAGAATGTTTGTGATGGCTTTCAAAAAACTGATGAATGGAATATCTTTTGGATTGGAATTAATGACCTAGATGAACTTACTGAATGCATAAGAATCGCATCTCATCAACCTGAAACAATTACATATGAAAAATAAAATCAACATAGCAATGATTGGTGGTAGAGGTTTTGTAGGTCAGGAGATAATTTCTATACTAAATGACCACCCAATATTCATGCTAAGTAAAGTTTTTTCTAAAACAGCTGGAGGTGAGGTTGTGGAGGGTTACAAGAAAGCATCTAATCTAAAGTACTGCCTTCTTGATAAATCAAATTTGCAGCTAGAGAATGTTGATATCGTAATCATGGCATTAGCTAATGATGAATCAGAATCCTATATAAATATTATTAAAAAAAATTATCCAAATATCATATTTATTGATCTAAGCTCTGACCATAGGTTAGATAAAAGATGGGATTATAGGGTTCCCGAGCTTACAACAAAAAAAGCTACTAAATTCATTAGCAATCCAGGATGTTATGCATCTGCAATACAATTCTCTCTGGCACCAATAAAAAATCTTATTTCCGGGAGAGTCAGTTCTATAGGTATCTCTGGTTATAGTGGGGCTGGAGCCTCGCCAAATGATAAAAATAATCCCGTCAATCTTAAAAACAATATTATTCCATACTCTCTTACAAACCATCTTCACGAGCAAGAGGTTTCGAAGCATTGCCATGAAGAAATATCCTTTAGCCCTCATGTCGGTAATTTTTTTAGAGGTATTCTTATAACGTCTCATATACAACTTAAAACAAGTCAAACGAATCAAGAAATTTTAGAAACCTTTGTTGATTTTTATAAAAACTCTAAATTAATTGAAGTTCTGGACGATATACCTATGATTAATAAGGTTGCTAATACCCACAAGGCTCTAATAGGCGGAATATCTATTGATAATTCAGGAGTAAACTTAACAGTATGTTGCGCTCTTGATAACTTGCTTAAGGGAGCTGCTACACAAGTTATACAAAATCTTAATTCGGCATGCAGTCTTGATGAATTAACAGGAATAGATTATGAATAAAAAACTATGGAATAATAAAACTAGTAATATATCTGAGGAAATTACATCTTTTTTAGCTGGCGAAGATATTGAGTTAGACAAATTTATATTCATTTACGATATTGACGCATCTTTAGCACATGTAAAAGCTCTGCAGTCTATAGGAATAATAAAAAAAAATGAGCTAACAAAGCTTACTAANGCTCTTAAAATTCTCAGAAAAAACTTTATTGAAGGCTCATTTAAGTTAACTAATAAATATGAGGATTGTCATTCAGCCATTGAGTTTTATTTGACTAAAGAGCTTGGCGATCTTGGTAAAAAAGTTCATACAGGCAGAAGTAGAAATGATCAGGTGATGGTAGCAATGAGATTATTTGCAAAAAAAAATCTCATTGAATTCAAAGCAAAGAATAAATTAATTGCTGAAACTTTTTTAAATTTAGCAAAGAAACATAAAGATTTACCAATGCCAGGATATACGCATCTTCAAAGAGCTATGCCTTCATCATGGGGTTTATGGTTTTCTTCATATGCTGAATCTTTCATCGATAATGTAGATCTAATTAACAATACTATTGACTGGGTTGATTCAAACCCATTAGGGAGTGCGGCTGGCTATGGAGTTGCAATACCATTAAATAGAGACTTAGTAACTAAGGAGTTAGGTTTTAGTAGAACTCAGTTAAATAGTTTGTATGTTCAGAATAGCAGGGGTAAGTATGAGATGCAGATACTTAATACCTTGAAGCAATCAATGTTAGATATAAGAAAATTTTCATGGGATATGAGTTTATTTTTATCACAAGAGTTTGATCTATTATCTATTGATAGTAAGTATTCAACAGGATCGTCAATTATGCCTAACAAACATAACCCAGATGTCATAGAGATATTAAGAGCAAATTATTCAATACTAGCTGGCTTTTCATCGGAACTGGAAAATTTACTCTCTCTTCCTAGCGGTTATCATAGAGACCTTCAATTAACTAAAAGAAGTCTAATAAATGGTTTTCACACCTCACTTAAATCATTAGATATTATTCCAGCTTTACTAAAGACAATTAAGATAAACAAAACTAACTCCAACAAATATATAGATAATGAAATGAAAATGACTGATAAAGTTTACTCGCTTGTTTCTGATGGAGTTCCTTTTAGAGATGCATACGGTCTAGTAAAAAATTCTGATGACCATTCTTTATTACCTGAAACAAAATCTTTAAATCACTCTATGGGATCGCCAGGAAATTTGAACCTCAATTTGTTAGAGAAGAGACTAAAAAAGCAAAAATAAAATATATAAGTTACTATTATTTAGTACTTTTATTGGATATTTAGTTTATGCAAATACCTGTTAGATTCAGAGTTATTTTTATGTCATTCTTGGCTGTTTTTATTTGCTACATAGATAGAGTGAATATTTCAGTTGCCATTATCCCAATGCAAGAACAGTTTGGCTGGAGTGAGTCTCAGGTCGGCGTTATTTTTTCTTCTTTTTATCTAGGTTATATTTTTACTATGACTATTGGTGGATTTTTAGCTGATAGATATGGTGGCAAACTAGTACTTGGGTATGGCCTTCTTCTTTGGTCACTATTTACAGTTTTAACTCCAGCATTTGCATATAATGGATTTTTTGCAATCTTAACAATAAGAGTCTTAATGGGTCTAGGTGAGGGCATAACCTTTCCTTCCTGGCATGCCTTATATGCTAGATGGATTCCTTTTGAAGAGAGAACAAGATCAATTGCAATTACAAATAGTGGTATTTCTGTCGGAACTGTTTTTGGATATCTTGTAACAAGTTTAATAATTGCTAGCTATTCATGGGAGTGGGTCTTTTACTCATTTGGAATGTTGGGAGTAATTTGGTTCTTTTTTTGGCAGCAAAACGTTACATCATACCCAAGTGATCATAAAGATATATCTCCCAAAGAGCTTGATTTTATAATTAAAAAAGCACCTGCAAACTCCTCAGCTCCAAAAATTTCTATATTAAAAGTAATAACAAATCTTCCTTTTCTGGCGATAACAGTAGCTACCTTTTGTCATAATTGGGCATTATTTATCTTTCTTTCTTATTTGCCAAAATTTATTAATAGCCCTGAATCATTAGGAGGATTAGGAATAGCTTTAGATTCTAGTGTTTTTATCTTTTTAATTTTAATTCCAAGTTTTTTTTCAGTAGCCTCCCTTATTGCCGGAGGTTTTTTAGCAGATAGCCTTATAAAGAAAAAATATCAAGTCATTAAGGTGCGTAAAGTTCTTAACTCTATCGGTTTCTTTGGATCTGCCTGTTGTTTATTTTTAATACCATTTCAAGATTCACACCTTTTTATAATTTCTCTTTTATGTGCTACAAATATTTGTACTGGAATTGCTGCTGGAGGTTTTGGAGTCAATCATGCTGATTTAGGTCCAAGATATACAGGGACATTAGTTGGTATCTCTGGAAGTCTAGGCATGATCGCAGCAGTGATTGGTCCATTGGCTGCAGGCTTCATACTTGATATAACTAATTCTTGGGAATTAATATTTCATATATGCTCATACATGTTGTTGTTTGGTGGTATTTTCTATCTGATTTTTGCAAGTACTGATAAGCAATTCGAATAATATTATCACTTACGAATTTAAGTTATAATGAAAAATGGATACAAAACTAGAGATAGCAAAAAACTGGCTTCCAAGATATACAGGAATGCCATTAGAAATGTTTGGCGATTATATCTTAATCACTAATTTTAAAGACTATGTTATAAAATTTGCTGATAGATTTAACTGTGATGTTTATGGCGAAGGAAGGGCTATGCAAGCCTCCACTAATAGCGATGGACTAACAATTATTAACTATGGCATTGGATCACCCAATGCTGCAACGATAATGGATTTGCTTGTTGCTGCAAAGCCTAAAGGTGTTCTTTTTCTTGGAAAGTGCGGTGGGTTAAAAAATTCTTCAGAAATAGGTAATTTTATTCTTCCAATCGGCGCCATAAGAGGAGATGGAACTTCAAATGATTATTTTCCACCCGAAGTCCCTGCATTACCCTCATTTAAACTTCATAAATTCGTTTCAGACATCATAATTGAAAAAGAAAGTGATTATAGAACTGGAGTTATTTTCACTACTAACAGAAGAGTATGGGAGCATGACAAACGCTTTCTTAAGAGGCTTAAAAAGACGACTGCTATTGGTGTTGATATGGAAACCGCAACTGTATTTTCTGTTGGTCACTTTAATGAGATTGCAAGAGGGGCATTGCTATTAGTTTCTGATGTTCCATTAACCCCTGAGGGAGTTAAAACCGAAACATCTGACAAAGAAGTGACCCAAAAGTGGGTAGATTTGCATCTAGAAATCGGTATTAAGGCTATGACCGATATTGGCAAAAGTGGAGAAGAGATAAAGCACTTTAAATACTAGTTGTTTAGAGAGCTAATTTTTGAAAGTAGTTAAATATATCCTGTAGGCTTCTTTCTCTTGCTGTAGTCCACTCTTTTGTAGATGAGCTATTTAGAATATTCATTTCTTTATCAAATACAATAACTCTAGGCACTCCTTTTTCTCTAGCAACTCCAAAATAATCCATAAGTTCCATATTTTTATCATATCTTCCAACATCAATATGCATAATCTCAAAACGCTCTGACATAAACTTTTTGATAGAAGGTACTTGCAGTGAACCATCTAATATTCTGCAATCTGGACACCAATTTCCGCCAAATATTATAATTGGTTGCTTTGATTTGCTTGTTGTAGCTTCCATAAATTTTTTAACATCTATCTCAGAATAGATTGCCCCATCATATGGAAGTGGCAAAGGAATGCTTA
>JGI26247J51722_1000195_pt1 | contig 26283 bp, 20 predicted proteins | sample SaaInlV_100m_DNA_2_FD_51722 | JGI IMG/M metagenome (IMG submission 51722)
ATTAATTGTGCGGGTATTGGTATTGCGGCCAAGACCGTCAATCGTGAAGGACAGCCCCACGACCTTGATTTGTATCGCAAAGTCATTGAGGTCAATTTAATCGGTACTTTTAATGTGTCCCGCTGCGCTGCCGCTGCTATGTCGAAAAATGAGCCAGACGAGAAAACCGAACGTGGCGTTATCGTGAACACGGCTTCTATTGCCGCATTCGATGGCCAGATGGGTCAGGTCGCATACTCTGCAACTAAAGGTGGCATCGTTGGTATGACTTTACCCATGGCTAGAGACTTGTCTAAATCGGGTATTCGCGTCAATACCATCGCGCCTGGCGTCATGGCGACACCGCTTATGTTAGCGGCCCCAAAAAATGTTCAAGACGGCATTGTTGCCAATATTCCTTTTCCACAGCGCTTGGGTGCACCTTCTGAGTTTGGTCAGTTGGTCGTCCACATTATTGAAAACAGCTACCTGAACGGTGAGACTATCCGCCTAGATGGTGGTGTAAGAATGCAACCACGCTAGACATTATTGCTTTTCGTGCAGCCACTGAATAACGTCTTGGTGGTTGCCGCGAAAGGCAATACGTTGTTTGCGCTTATCTAATTGATAAAGATACATGGGGTCATAATAGTCGGCAGTAATGGCTTCTAGCCAGCCGCGATGACTGGCAAACTGATCATTATGCTGATGTTTAATCGCGCCCTCCATGAGAGAGAGTATTTTTTTAGTGCGCTGACCACCAAGCCGTTTTTGTACGCGCAACAGACTATCAACTAAGTAATCAGCAAAGGCTTGCTCGCCATTTTCTGAATGGTAGGCCATGGTTTGTTGATATCGTTCTACAACATATTCCTGCCAAAGTTTATCAATGCGTTCTTCAAAAGGTAGCTCAATGACCGCCATAGGGCTCTCTGCCATAGCAATGGTTAGAGGCTGCAAAATGTGGCGACCACCAATATTACGGCTCTCGTCTTCCAAAATAATACGACGTCCAGGATATTTATGTTGAACCTGCATTAGGTCCAGTATTATTTGGTTTTCAAAATCAATTTGGGCGGGCTGTTCATCTAAGGGCCGGCCAAAACTAGAACCCTTATGATTGGCCGCGCCTTCCAAATCGACACTGGTGTCCAAGGTTTTTATAATGTCTGTTTTCCCCGTACCCGTCATACCGGACAGCAGAGCAAAGCTTTGTGTTTCACAAGAGTCGGCCAAATACTGCAACATAAATTGTCGCAGTGACTTGTAGCCACCCTCGACCCGTGGGCAGCTAATACCAACATCGTCTAACCACTGCTGGCTTAACTGAGAGCGCAACCCGCCGCGGGCACAATACAACACTGCCGTTGGGGCAGTCACAAAAAATGTCCGCCAAGCATCAACACGCGCCTCTTTGCTCGAGCCACAGACTAGCTCATGGCCTAGCGCTATGGCCTCTTTCTGACCCTGCTCTTTGTAGCAAATACCCACCTGATGACGTTCATCATCGGTCATCAAAGGCAAATTGGTGGCAAAGGGTAGGGCACCGGTTTGGCTTTCAATGGGCGCGCGGACGTCAATCATTGGCACACCCTCTAACAGTAAATTCAGATAATCATTAGTTGATGGCAGTGCGTCCTTACTCAAGCCATCACCTCAATAGTAGGTTGGCTAGGGTCATAATCCGCCAGTGTACCAATCGGCTGACAATAACAGCCTGTCTGTTGCAAAAGGCTAGCCACGTCGCCTGCCGCCGCTGGGTTGACTGAAATCAGTAGGCCGCCGCTAGTCTGTGGATCACACAGCAACGCTTGGTGCTCAACACTAATCGGACTAATATGTTGCGCAATGCTCTGCCAATTGCGTTGGCTGCCGCCGGGCACACAACCCACCGCAATGTAGTCTGTGACAGCGGCGTCTAATACCGGCACTGCAGATACATTAATTGATGCACTAAGACCACTACCCTGGCAGACTTCTAAAAGGTGGCCAAGCAGACCAAAGCCGGTGACATCAGTCATGGCGCTAACACCCGGCACGGCACCCAAAATAGCGCCAACGGTATTCAGCCGCATCATATTCTCCACTGCCAAACGGCTGTGTTGAGGTTTTAGCTTACCCTGCTTTTCAGCAGTGGTTAGAACGCCCACACCAATGGGTTTGGTTAAAAATAGTTTATCGCCACTGTGTGCAGTGCTGTTTTGTTTAAGGTTACACAAATCAACTTTGCCGGTGACGGCCAAACCAAAAATGGGTTCTTGGGTATCAATGGAGTGGCCACCCGCAAGATGAATGCCAGCATCTTTACAGGCATGGCGGCCGCCTTCCAAAACCTGTTGTGCCACCTCAGGACCCAATTTACCAACGGGCCAACCGAGTATTGCGATCGCCATCATGGGGGTGCCGCCCATGGCATAGACATCACTAATCGCATTGGCTGCAGCAACACGCCAAACTCAAAAGCATCATCCACAATCGGCATAAAAAAGTCAGTGGTGCTAATTATCCCAGAGCCATCACCCAGGTCATAAACCGCAGCATCGTCCTTAGTGCTGTTACCCACCAGCAAGTTATCATCCTGAGGTGCAACAAAGTCCGTCTTTAAGAACTCCTCAAGAACGCTTGGGGCAATTTTGCAACCGCAGCCAGCGCCATGGCTAAATTGGGTAAGTCTAATTTTAGAGGTCATTTCATGTCGCTATTGGTTGACGATTTCACAGGGTACTTGGTTTGTTGGGTGAGGTCATGAGTTTTGCTTGCAATATTCTCGTGGTGGCAGCCCCGTCCAATGCTTAAAGGCTCGAGTAAAAGAGCGAGATTCACTAAATCCAACGGCTTCAGAGACTTTTTCAACGGATAATTTTTCGTGAATTAATTTATGTATCGCGACTTCTCTGCGCAAATTATCTTTTATTTTTTGATAACTCGTCGCGCTCTCTTTTAGTCGGCGATGCAGAGTTTGAGGGCTCATTCCGAGTTCCTGCGCCAATGTATGAATACTGGCAAAAACTAAGCGATCGGGGTGTCTCTGGGTAATAATGCGTTCTATTTGCGCCTCTAAAATAGTGTCGGAACCTGGGATGGTCATAACATCTGCCGGGGCATTTTCTACATAGTTAGCCAATTCTTGATCTGATCTTACCAGCGGTTTATCCAGGTAGTGACGATCAAAAATGAGGCGATTGGAAAAGCTATTAAAATGCAGTTCAGAGGGAAACATGATCTGCAACTCATCTCTATGGTGTGGTGGGCTAAAGGTGAAGTGCGTTTCCCGTAATCTGATCGGCTCACCAATATACCAACTAGGGAACCTATGCCAGATGACTAGCCAAAACTCTGTCATAAAATTATCGGGGTCTAGATGGGGCTTATCCATGTTGAAGCCCAGTATTGCGTTTTCGTCTGATTCAGTTAACTGCATGGGGATATCGCTGCTGATTAAATTATAAAAATCAACAGCTTTCCCCAATAGCTCACCCAGGGTTGCGCAACGGCTAACCAATTCTCCCATAGTAGCGAATAACCCGACCTTACAGCCATGCTGAGTAAAACCCATAAACTCGTCATCTAGACGCTCTTGGACACCTTTGAATAGGCGAGCCACCTGCTCGGTATGCACACGTTGCCCCTCTCGTATTAGGACCTTTGGGTTGATCCCTGCGCGCTCCAAAATTGGGCGCTGTGCAAGGCGATGCTCACGGATCCCATGTAGGCAGGCAACAACATGATGCTGGCAAATAGTGGCCATATAAATAACCTAGTCGATTAGAACTGTCTAAAAATAAATAAATTGTGAGTTTAATTCCATATTATTCCAGAAAATCGCTAAAATACCTAACTATTTGGCAATAAATGTGAGTTTTTGTGTTGTAAATAGACCTACTATTTATCTCTGGGCTACGGCATAGTGCAGTTTAGAAAATTTACTGCAATCTAGCGGTAAGCGATAGATTTAAAGGGCGGACAGAGCAATGACCGATAAAAAAGATCCTACAGTCAGAGAGTGGGAAAATTTAGTCGAAAAAGAGACCAAAGGTCGCTCGGCTGATGACATGATTTGGCAGACCCCAGAAGGCATAAAGGTTAAACCCCTTTATACAGCTGAAGATACCGCTGCCCTTGCCCATATGGATAATTTACCAGGTTTTGCGCCTTATAAGCGTGGCCCTAAGGCCACCATGTATGCCGGGCGGCCTTGGACTGTTCGTCAATATGCTGGGTTTTCCACGGCAGAAGAATCTAATGTTTTTTATCGAAAAAACCTAGCGGCTGGACAGCAGGGCTTGTCGGTGGCTTTTGATCTAGCTACTCATCGTGGATATGACTCTGATCATCCTCGCGTGGAGGGCGACGTGGGTAAAGCTGGCGTTGCTATTGATTCTGTTGAAGATATGAAAATACTCTTCGATAGTATTCCGCTTGATAAGGTATCTGTGTCCATGACAATGAATGGCGCAGTGCTGCCAGTGATGGCAAGCTTTATCGTTGCGGCTCAGGAGCAGGGGGTTGCCCCTGAACAGCTCGGCGGCACCTTGCAGAATGATATTCTGAAAGAGTTTATGGTACGCAATACCTACATCTACCCACCCGAACCCTCCATGCGAGTCGTATCCGACATCATCAGTTACAGCGCTGAATTTATGCCTAAGTTCAACTCTATTTCTATTTCTGGTTACCATATGCAAGAGGCCGGTGCGACTAATGTCCAAGAGTTGGCTTATACGATTGCCGATGGCATTGAATATGTGCGTACCGCGATTGATAACGGTATGGATGTGGACAAATTTGCGCCACGGCTTTCCTTTTTCTTTGCTATTGGTATGAATTTCTTTATGGAAATTGCCAAGCTTAGGGCAGCTCGTATTTTGTGGGCAACCTTAATGGAGGAGAAGTTCTCACCGAAAGATCAGCGCTCATTAATGCTGCGTACCCACTGCCAAACATCTGGCGTCAGTTTAACCAGTAAAGACCCTTACAATAATATTATGCGCACCACGATTGAGGGCATGTCTGCAGTCTTGGGTGGTACTCAGTCGTTGCATACCAACTCTTTTGATGAAGCGCTTGGCTTACCCACTGAGTTTGCCGCACGTATCGCTCGAAATACGCAATTAGTGATTCAAGAAGAAACGGGCATCACCAATGTGGTCGATCCACTAGCGGGTTCTTATTATATTGAAAGCCTTACTGATGAATTAGTCCAAGCGGCTCTTGTTCTTATCAATGAAGTCGAAGACCTGGGCGGTATGACCAAGGCGGTTGAGTCGGGGATGCCTAAATTGCGCATCGAAGAGGCTGCGGCATTGCGTCAAGTGGCCATTGATCGTGGAAATGAAGTGATTGTTGGGGTTAATAAGTATCAATTGAGTGAAGAGCCTGAGATTGATGTAAGGGATATCGATAATTCGTCAGTGCGCGCTGCCCAGATTGAGCGACTTAATCGTTTGCGCGCCGATCGAGATTTGACGGCCTGCAATGCTAGACTCGCTGCGCTGACAGAGTCGGCAAAAACGGGTAAGGGTAATTTATTGGCCCTAGCCATTGAAGCGGCTAGAGAAAGGGCGACCGTTGGCGAAATAAGTGATGCTCTAGAGGCAGTCTGGGGTCGACACCGAGCCCAAACTNGATCTATTAGTGGTGTTTATAGTTCTGCCTATGAAGGTGATGAGGGATTTATGAAAATCAAACAAAAAGTAGAGGACTTTGCCGAACTCCAGGGTCGACGACCCAGAATGTTGGTGGTAAAAATGGGTCAAGATGGTCANGACCGAGGTGCCAAAGTGATAGCAACGGCCTTTGCCGATCTAGGATTTGATGTGGATGTTGGACCCATGTTTCAGACCCCAGAGGAAGCAGCTAGGCAAGCTATTGAAAATGATGTTCATGTAGTGGGNGTCTCATCTCAGGCGGCTGGGCATAAAACCTTGGTTCCGCAAATGATAGAGTCGCTGAAAAGTCAGGGTGCAGGAGAAATTATAGTGATTTGTGGTGGTGTGATACCGCCCAAGGACTATGACGAACTGACCGCGATTGGTGTGGCCGCTATCTTNGGTCCGGGAACCAATATTCCTGATGCAGCTGAGAAAGTGTTAGACCTTATNCAATAATTAACGTCTGCGAGGCAGAAAAAATGCATGAGATTCTCGAAGAATTGGAAGAAAANCGACGCCTAGCTCGCTTGGGCGGGGGGCAGAAACGTATCGATGCTCAGCATGCTAAGGGTAAGCTGACCGCTCGGGAGCGACTAGATTTATTGCTTGATGATAATAGTTTTGAAGAATGGGATATGTTTGTTGAGCATCGGTGCACTGACTTTGATATGGACAAGCAGCATGTTCCCGGTGATGGAGTAATCATTGGTTATGGCACTATCAATGGCCGATTAGTCTTCGTTTTTAGCCAAGATTTTACAGTCTTTGGCGGCGCACTCTCTGAGGCGCATGCTGAGAAAATATGTAAGTTAATGGATCATGCGATGAAAGTCGGCGCTCCCATTATTGGGCTTAATGATTCGGGAGGCGCTCGTATCCAAGAGGGCGTGGCTTCTTTAGGAGGCTATGCTGAGGTGTTTCAACGGAACGTCATGGCATCGGGGGTGATACCTCAAATATCAATGGTTATGGGGCCCTGCGCTGGTGGAGCGGTTTATTCTCCAGCGATCACTGACTTTATTTTTATGGTACAAGACAGTTCGTATATGTTTGTTACCGGCCCAGATGTCGTTAAAACAGTGACCCATGAAACGGTTACCGCTGAAGAGTTGGGTGGAGCGATTACTCATTCTAGCAAGTCAGGTGTGGCCGATCTTGCCTTTGAAAATGATGTAGAGGCTCTTGCCAAACTACGCCATTTTTTCAATTACCTGCCAGCCAATAACAAAGAGAAGCCCCCGGTATGGCCTACAGTTGATCCGGCCGACAGAATCGAAATGTCTCTGGATNCTATTATCCCTAGTGATCCCAATAAACCCTACGACATGAAAGAAGTCATTTTAAAGGTNGCTGATGAAGGGGTTTTCTTTGAAACACAGGTTAGCTATGCGAAAAATATTATTACCGGGTTTATTCGTATCGAAGGATCAAGTGTCGGTGTAGTGGCTAACCAGCCCATGGTCTTGGCGGGTTGTTTAGACATAGATGCATCCAAAAAGGCGGCGCGGTTCATCCGTTTCTGTGATGCCTTCAATATTCCAGTACTCACGTTTGTTGATGTCCCAGGCTTCATGCCGGGCACTAGTCAGGAATATGGTGGCATTATTAAACATGGTGCAAAATTACTATACGCTTATGCCGAATGCACTGTACCCAAAGTAACGGTTATTACTCGCAAAGCCTATGGCGGCGCCTATGACGTAATGTCTTCTAAGCATTTACGCGGCGATGTTAATTTGGCATGGCCTACGGCAGAAATCGCCGTCATGGGCCCCAAGGGCGCGGTAGAAATTATCTTTCGTAAAGATATCGGTGATGAGGAAAAGATCGCTGCGCGTACCGAAGAATATCGTAAGAAATTTGCTAACCCATTTATCGCAGGTAAACGCGGTTATATCGACGATGTCATTATGCCTCACAGCACCCGAAAGCGAGTGGCACGCTCTCTGGCAATGCTTAAAAATAAAAGTGTTGAAAATCCCNGGCGCAAACACGGCAATATTCCGCTATAAAACCTCATTGATGAGAACAGAGCTATGTTGAAAAAAATTCTAGTGGCGAATAGGGGTGAAATTGCCTGTCGCGTTTTTGCCACGGCTAAAAAAATGGGTATTGCGACGGTCGCGGTCTACTCTGATGCGGACCGTGATGCGCTGCATGTGCAAATGGCTGATGAGGCCGTCTATATAGGGTCTTCCGTCTCTGCGGAAAGCTACCTTGTGATCGAAAAAATCATTCAGGCCTGCTTGGATACTGGCGCCGATGCAGTACACCCAGGGTACGGTTTTCTATCTGAGAACAACAAATTCCGCGATGCATTAGATACTGCGGGGATCATCTTTATTGGCCCGGGGAAAAAGGCCATTGAATCTATGGGCGACAAGATCACCTCTAAGCTTATTGCGCAAAAGGCGGGAGTTAATTGTATCCCCGGTTATACCGATGTTGTTCGCGATGCTGATCATGCGCTTGAGGTCTGTGCCGAAATTGGCTATCCCGTGATGCTTAAAGCCTCTGCCGGCGGTGGTGGCAAAGGCATGCGCGTAGCGATGAATGAAGATGAATGCCGCGATGGGTTTGAGCGCGCTACCAACGAAGCGCGTTCTAGTTTTGGTGATACGCGTATCTTTATCGAAAAGTATATTCAGCAACCTCGTCATATTGAGATCCAAGTGATGGCAGATGGCCATGGCAACGTGATTTATTTAGGCGAACGAGAGTGTTCTATTCAGCGGCGACACCAAAAAGTGATAGAAGAGGCTCCTTCTCCATTCCTAAACGAAACAACAAGGCAAAAGATGGGAGAGCAGAGCTGTGCCTTAGCGCGTGCGGTAGACTATCAGTCTGCTGGAACGGTCGAGTTTATAGCAGATGCTGACATGAACTTCTATTTCTTGGAAATGAATACTAGGCTTCAGGTAGAGCATCCTGTGACCGAGTTAGTCACCGGTCAAGATTTGGTAGAGTTAATGATTAGAGTGGCTGCGGGTGAGGAACTTCCACTGACTCAGCAGGATGTTAGTTTAACTGGCTGGGCGATGGAGTCGCGAGTCTATGCTGAAGACCCGTTCCGCAATTTCTTACCTTCCGTTGGCCGCCTAGTTCGTTATTCTGAGCCTGAAGGCGAGGGTGTTCGAGTTGATAGTGGCGTCTATGAAGGAGGCGAAGTGTCTATATTCTATGACCCAATGATTGCCAAGTTAATCACCTATGGTGAAGACCGCAGCCAGTCAATTGATCGTATGGTGGACGCCCTCGATAATTATTATATTCGTGGTGTGAATCACAATATAAGCTTTTTGAACGCCTTGATGGTGCACCCGCGTTTTATTGCTGGTGATTTGAGCACTAATTTTATTGCCGATGAATTCCCTGATGGTTTTAATGCCGACTTAGTTGTACAGGCTGACCCAGCAATTGCGTTGGTTGTTGTCGGTGCTGTTCATCAACTTCAAGAAGAGCGAGCGAGCTTGCTGTCTAACCAGCTAACCGGTCATGAGCATATAGCAAACCGAGATTGGGTTTTGGTGGTTGGAGATCAACACTCAACGGTGAGTGTTGATCTCACAGAAAGTGGATATTTGGTAAGTTTGGATAATTCAGACTATCAGGTCGAAACAAATTGGAGTTTGGGCGAACCACTTTTTAAGGCTACAGTTAATGATAAAGATATTTCAGTCCAAGTAGAGAGTGGCGCAAAGGGCTATAAGTTGTTTTATCAAGGTGCAGAGATAAATGCTCAGGTACTTTCACCGAAAGCTACAATGCTATCGGCCCATATGATCTTCAAAGCGCCTGCTGATACGTCTAAGTTTTTGCTTTCGCCAATGCCGGGCTTACTTGTAAAAATGGCTGTTCAAGAGGGGCAAGAGATTAAAGAGGGCGAGGAACTAGCCGTCGTTGAGGCCATGAAAATGGAAAATAGCCTTCGTGCTGTTCAAGATGGTATTGTGGCTAAAATATCAGCTATTGAGGGTGACAGTTTAATGGTTGATGAAATTATTTTAGAGTTTGAGTAGCACTTGAATGACAGATAAATCCCAATCTTTAGCAGATCAGGTTCGAGCAGGTGATCGCCGTGCCCTAGCCAAAGCGATCACCTTGGTAGAGTCGACAAGAGAAGATCACCGAGAAGAGGCATCGACCTTACTTGAAGCCCTAATGCCTTATTCCGGGGACTCTATCCGTCTCGGTATTTCTGGTGCGCCAGGCGCGGGCAAATCAACGTTTATTGAGGTGTTTGGCAATCATATTATAGAGCAGGGGCACAGCGTGGCGGTGTTGGCTGTAGACCCATCTTCTGCCGTCACAGGTGGATCTATTCTTGGCGACAAAACGAGAATGGAAACGCTCGCGTTTGCAGAGAAAGCGTTTGTTAGGCCTTCACCAGCTGGAAAAACCTTAGGTGGTGTGACACGGCGAACGAGAGAATCCATGCTAATCTGTGAAGCCGCTGGATTCGATGTTATCTTGGTTGAAACTGTTGGGGTCGGGCAGTCAGAGACTGCTGTGGCGGACATGGCCGATATGTTTTTGTTACTGTTATCGCCCTCTGGAGGAGATGAATTGCAGGGAATTAAGCGTGGCATTATGGAGTTGGCCGATTTAGTATTGGTTAACAAAGCGGACGGTGATCAGAGCGCAGCAGCGGCCCAAACACAGTCTGACTATAGATCTGCTATTCATTTTATGAAGTCACGCTTTGACCATTGGCAACCGCCCGTCATGACATGTTCTGCACTGAAAAACCAAGGCATTGAAGATGTCTGGGATAAGGTAACTGAGTTTAGTTTGGCGCTTTCTGCAAAGGGGCAATTAGCGAAACTTCGTGCTCAACAATCCAAGGCCTGGATGTGGTCTGAGACGGCCGAATCTCTCATTGCTGACTTAAAGGCGGACCCTAATGTTAAAAATTTAGTCCCTGATCTGGAGGCTGCGGTACTAGAAGGAACTTTGCCAGCAACCATAGCGGCTCAAAGACTGGTTGAGTCCTATAAAAAATAGATTAAGTTTATACTTTCTCGAACATATAATTAAAAGTTGACCCCTATGTCTGAAAACACCAGAGAGACTGAAAATTTCACTTCAATTGTCGAAGCTAATACCCATTACAGCAAGTCATTTAGTCAGTCTGAATTACAGCCACAACCAACCAGGCATATATCCATTTTAACTTGCATGGACTCTCGAATGGATCCATATAAATTTGCAGGCTTACTCGATGGCGAAGCTCACATTATTCGCAATGCCGGCGGCAGGGCTACAGAGGATGCAATTCGCTCGCTGATTATTTCCCACAAGTTTCTTGGCACCCTCGACTGGTTTGTCATTCACCACACCAATTGCGGTATGACATTAGTGACCGATGACGTGATTGGTGAATTATTGGAGGGCGATTTAGAAACCGCGGTGCTTGAAGAGGGTGTTTGGGTTAACCCCAAGAGAGAGTCAACCGCCAACACAAAACCTGGGTCTGCGGTAGGTAAAGCTATCGACTGGCACACCTTTACTGATCTAAGAGAAAGTGTCCTAAAGGATATTAGCACCATCCGGAATCATAACCTTGTCCCTAACCATATCAATATTTTTGGCTTTATTTTTGACGTCAAAACAGGCAAATTAACTCCCGTTAACTAAATCACAAATTGGCGCTAGGAGGTCAGTATGAAAGGGTTTGGACCGGGGTTTTTGGTTACCGCGGCCTTTATTGGGCCTGGAAGTATTGCCACTGCCAGTGTTGCTGGGGCAAATTTTGGTTTTGTACTGCTTTGGGCCTTGCTGTTTTCTCTTATTGCTACCATCGTGCTGCAAGAAATGGCAGCTCGGCTAGGGTTAGTCTCTGGCTCCGGTCTATCTCAAGCACTGCGAAGTACCTTTAGTAATCCTATAATAAGCCGCTGTGCTGTCGTCCTGGTAGTTTCGGCGATTGGCATTGGTAACGCCGCCTATGAGGCAGGTAATATTTCAGGAGCCGCGCTTGGGCTAGCAACCATCGCACCCTTATCGGCCGCTTGGTGTGCTCTTGTTATCGGTATTCTTAGTGCGCTGCTGCTAGGTACGGGGGGCTACAAGCTCTTAGAGCCGGTATTGATTATCTTGGTACTCACTATGAGTAGCGTCTTTGTGGTGACCATGGTGCTTGTAGATGTTGACTATGGAGCGCTGTTCAGGGGGTTAGTGACCCCGCAAATACCTGAGGGATCAGCACGGACGATTATTGCCCTTATTGGGACTACAGTTGTGCCCTACAATCTATTTCTCCACGCCAATGCGGTACAAGAAAAATGGCGCGGTGTGGATCTGGAAACTGCTATTGGGCAATCACGTAAAGACACTATGGTTTCGATCGGCCTAGGCGGATTGATTACCCTTGCAGTGATGAGCACCGCAGCGGTCGCATTTTTCCAGACCGGCAACCCATTCTCGGCTCAGTCTTTGGCAACTCAACTAGAGCCAGTGCTGGGTAGTGGCGCTAATTATTTTTTCGCCCTTGGTCTTGTGGCGGCGGGTTTAACGAGTGCTATTACAGCCCCCCTAGCTGCTGCCTATGCTGTCAGTGGGGCATTGGGCTGGCCCTCTGATTTTGCAGACCGTCGCTTCCGCGGCATCTGGTTAACGGTGCTTACCATTGGCACTCTGTTTGCTGCAGTGGGCACCAAGCCTATAGCTGCCATACTCTTCGCTCAGGCCGCCAATGGCCTGTTATTGCCTATTATCGCTGTGTTCCTGCTTATTATTATGAACCGCGGCGACTTGCTAGGTGATCACCGCAATAAGTGGACTGCTAATGTCATTGGTGGGACAGTGGTGGTTACTGTTACGGCTCTAGGTGTCTTTAATATTGCTAAGCTTTTTCTTTCATAGGATCATTATCTGGCCAAGGTAAGCGCCCATAAAAGACACTATTTTTAGTAACCAATGGAATCTAACTAGCTTTTGATTTACTTGCATGCAACAAGCAAGTTTATTAAGATAACTGNCTGAGCAACATTGTTGCCAATTATGATATCCCTCATAACCTAGGAATGCACCATGTCAGTTACTTCTAAGCGCGATACAACTATGCGGACTGTGAATAAATCAAATCCACAAAAATCCGTGCCTCTTCGATTCGTTACTGCTGCTAGTCTGTTTGATGGGCATGATGCTTCTATTAATATTATGCGTCGTATTCTGCAGGGGGCGGGGGTGGAGGTGATTCACCTGGCTCATAATCGTTCGGTTGCCGAGGTCGTGGCAACGGCTTTGCAGGAAGATGTGCAGGGTATAGCTATTAGTTCCTATCAGGGTGGTCATGTGGAGTACTTTAAGTATGCCGTGGACCTACTTAAAGAAGCGGGTGCTGAGCATATTCGTATCTTTGGTGGTGGTGGTGGGGTGATAGTTCCCGCTGAGATTACCGAGTTACAGGATTATGGTGTAGAGCGTATTTATTCACCCCACGATGGCCAAAATATAGGCTTAGTCGGCATGATCGAGGATATGATTGAACGATGTTCTCTCAGTTCAGGATCACCGATAACAGTTCAATCCAAAGACCTTAATGTCGCCGATAAAGGTCAGCGTAATTTAGCGACTCTAATCACGGCTATTGAGCGTGAAGAGTTGAATGAGAAAGAGTTAAAGTCATTACGAGAGCAGGCGCAATTTTTGACCAACACTGTGCCGGTCCTTGGTATTACCGGTACTGGTGGAGCGGGTAAGTCTTCACTGACTGACGAGTTAATTCGTCGTTTTCGGCAGGACAGCGCAGATCAGCTAAAGATTGGAGTGCTGGCTATTGATCCCACTCGGCGTAAAACGGGTGGTGCGCTCTTAGGTGACCGTATTCGTATGAATGCGATTTATCATCCAAACATCTATATGCGTTCGATAGGTACTCGCGGTGCGGTAGGAGAAGTGCCAGAGTCACTTACTGACATTATTAGCGCAATGCGTCTTAGTGGTTTTGATTTGGTAGTGGTTGAAACACCCGGTATAGGCCAGGGTGATGCGGGTATTGTACCTTATGTCGATGTCCCTATTTATGTGATGACCCCAGAGTTTGGCGCTCAGAGCCAGTTAGAAAAAATAGATATGCTGGATTATGCTGAGCTTGTGGTTATCAATAAATTTGACCGCAAGGGTAGTGAAGACGCCTATCGTGATGTGTGCAAGCAGATGCAGCGCAACCGAGAGGCCTGGAGTGAGCTACCAGACTCTATGCCAGTGTTTGGTTCGATTGCATCGCACTTTAATGATGATGGGGTGACTGCAGCTTACCAAGAATTGCTAAAATTGTTACAGGCCAGAGGCCTCTGTCAATTTGACCAACACCTTGAGCCTGTCAGTTGTCGAATGTCGTCTGAAAAATCATCTGTAGTGCCGGCTGACCGTCAGCGTTATTTAGCCGAGATTGCAGATACGGTGCGTAATTATCATCAGCATGTTGAGAAGCAGGCAACCTTGGCACGTCAAAAACAACAGTTGGCTGCGACCAAGAGTATGCTTAATGATTCAGGTGCTAAGGCACCTTTAGAGATTGATGAGCTTATTAAGGACCGAGAAAAAACGATGGATGGCCGAGCTGCTACGCTATTAGAGAATTGGCCTGCAGTGGTGGAGGCTTATTCTGGTGATGAAAAAATCGACACCTTGTCAAATGGTAAGCAAGTGACTACCACATTAAATAGCATATCTCTTTCTGGAAACAAGATTTCTCGAGTTTCATTGCCGCGATTGAAGGACCATGGAGATCTATTAACGTGGTTAATGTTAGATAATCTTCCTGGTGAATTTCCTTATACGGCGGGCGTTTTCCCATTTAAGCGTGAGGGAGAAGACCCAGCGCGAATGTTCGCTGGTGAGGGGGATGCGTTTAAAACTAATCGTAGATTTAAAGCCCTTTCTGAACACAGTGAAGCGAAAAGACTGTCTACCGCTTTTGACTCGGTCACACTCTATGGGTGGGATCCGGGTGAGCGACCTGATATCTATGGCAAAGTAGGCAACGCGGGGGTGTCTATCTGCACCTTGGATGACATGAAGGCACTCTATGATGGATTTGATCTCTGTGACCCTCGAACATCGGTGTCCATGACAATAAATGGACCGGCACCAACAGTGCTGGCTATGTTTCTTAATACCGCCATTGACCAGCAGGTGGATAAGTTTGCCACTGAGCATAAACGTCAGCCCAATGATAATGAATATGAGAAACTGCGCGCTAACGCTCTGAGCGCTGTACGAGGAACGGTACAGGCGGATATTCTTAAGGAAGACCAGGGACAGAACACCTGTATTTTCTCTACCGAGTTNAGTCTGCGTATGATGGGTGATATGCAGCAGTATTTTATNGATAAGGACATTCGCAATTTCTATTCGGTCTCAATCTCTGGATACCATATTGCAGAAGCAGGGGCTAACCCTATTTCTCAGTTGGCCTTTACACTGTCTAACGGCTTTACCTTTGTTGAGGCTTATCTGGCCAGAGGCATGAATATTGATGATTTTGCGCCTAACCTGTCGTTCTTCTTTTCTAACGGCATGGATCCTGAGTACACGGTCATGGGGCGGGTGGCACGACGTATTTGGGCAACGGCTATGCGAGATCGATACGCGGCTAACCCACGAAGTCAAAAACTCAAATATCATATTCAAACCTCGGGTCGTTCTCTCCACGCCCAAGAAATGAATTTCAATGATATTCGCACGACCTTACAAGCCTTGATCGCCATTTATGATAATTGTAATAGCCTGCACACGAATGCCTACGATGAGGCAATTACCACCCCTACGGAGGAGTCGGTGCGCAGAGCGTTGGCTATCCAGCTGATTATTAACCAGGAGTGGGGCCTCGCCAAAAACGAAAACCCGAGTCAAGGGGCTTTTATTATTGACGAACTCACCGCCTTAGTTGAAGAGGCCGTGTTGCAAGAGTTTGAGAAAATCTCTGATCGAGGCGGCGTCTTAGGTGCAATGGAAACAGGTTACCAGAGAGGCAAAATTCAGGAGGAGTCGATGTTCTATGAGCACAAAAAGCACGATGGAACGCTGCCTATTGTGGGGGTTAATACCTTTATTAGTGAAGCTGAAGAACAAGAAGTGGAAATCAAGTTGGCACGATCCACCGATGATGAGAAACAAAGTCAGATCAAGCGTTTGAGAGTGTTCCAGAGCGAGCATGAGGCTTCATCTGAACTGATGCTTAAGCAACTTCAGGATGCAGTCCGTCGCGGTGATAATGGTTTTGAGCTACTGATGGATGCAGTACGTTGTTGCTCTTTGGGCCAGATTACTAATGCGTTATTTGATGTCGGCGGCCAATATCGCCGTAATATGTAAATACTCTTAACTAGATCCATGTATGGGAAAAGAGCATGACTAAACCGCTGCGCCTAACCCAGGTTGAACGCAAAGAAATATCTGACACTAAGATGCTAGAAGTAGCGATCGACTTAATTATTGAACAGGGCACTGCACAGCTAACGCTAAAGGATGTGGGTGAGCGGGCTGGTTATTCAAGAGGCTTAGCTGGTTATCGATTTGGTAACAAGGCGGGCTTATTTGACTTTGTATTGCGCTCTGTGGGCGATGAATGGTTAGCCGAACTAACTTCTGTGACCAACCATAAAAGTGGCTACCAAGCTATTGCAGCTGCCCTAGACGCTCACAGTAAATTTTGTGAAGACGCGCCCAAGCATGTTGAGGCCTTTTATCGTTTGTGGTTTGAATCTTTGGCCCCAAACTCTCCACTCAGACCGGTGATTATGGGCATTCATGGTCGTCGACATAGAGATGTTATGGGCTGGATAGAGCAGGGCATTGAGGAGGGCTTAATAGCACCGTTGGTGTCACCGAAATTGATAGCAGATCAGTTTAGTGCGGCGGTCATTGGCATTGTCTATCAGTGGATGAGTGACGCAGAAAATATCGAAGAGATTCGCTCTCTCCATAATGGCTTAAAGAAAATGATGAAGATAATGCTGGTGAAGGCAGATTAGTTACTTTCGGCATATAGTAAAAATATGAGGNAATAAAAAAGCGACCCTAGGNTCGCTTTTTTTGATGCTGCTCAAACTAACACTTTAACCACACTTTGATTCGCCGCAGTTAAGGCAGGTCATACACCCGTCCATTAGGATGGTGGCTTTGACGCTACATTTTTTACATACCTCGGCTGTGGGTGGGAAGTCATTAGCTTCTTGTGGCGNAGCACTAGCCTGTTCAAAGTCAGCTCGCTTTTCATCCATAATTTTCTGCTGATGCTCGGGGATNTCCGGTTTTGTCATCATTCCGATCTTTTGCAAGTGGTCTTCGATTGCCCAGCCTATTTCTGCCACCAGTGATGGCATGAAACGACCACCTGATTTAAAGTAACCTCCTTGGGGGTCAAAGATGGCTTTCAACTCTTCAACAAGGAAGGTGCAATCGCCTCCTTTACGGAACACAGCAGAGATAACCCTTGTTAAGGCCGCAATCCATTGGAACTGATCCATGTTTTTGGAGTTTAAAAATATCTCAAAAGGTCGACGCAACTCATGGTCGGTACCCTCATTTAAAACAATATCATTGATAGTGAGATACATAGCGTGATCTGACATCGGCGTTTTTATTTTGTATGTACTACCCGCCAAGGCTTCGGGGCGTGAAACCTTTTCATGCATCTGAATAATATTACTATCTGCTTCTGCGGCAGTCTCTATGGCTACGTCTTGCGCTGTAACGACTTTGTAGCCGACGATCTTTTTCTCAATTTTCTTGTTCATTATTGTCCTCGCAGTACTCTGCGGATGTAGTTTTAGTTAATTAGAATTTACCGTAGTAACCTTCTTTCAGCGCATCGAATAGATTGGCGGCGGTGTGGGTTTCACCGTCGTACTCAACTTCTTCGTTACCTTTAAATTCTACGGTAGAGCCATCTTCAAGAGTAAAGCTGTAAGTGGTGGTTGCTAAATCACTTTCCTTTACCAATACACCTTGGAATGCCTCTGGGTTAAAGCGGAAGGTGGTGCAGCCTTTCAGTCCTTTTTCTGCCGCATATAGATAGATGTCCTTAAACGCTTCGTACTCACAATCGGTTGGCACATTAATAGTTTTGGAGATTGAAGAATCAATCCACTTTTGTGCCGCAGCTTGCACATCAACATGCGCCTTGGGTTCAATATTCTCTGAACTCAGGAAGTACTCAGGCAAGACTTCTTCGGCGTCTGCACTAAAGGGCATGGCCTTAGGGTTCACCAGAGTGCGATAGGACAGTAGTTCATAGGAAAACACATCGACGTTCTCTTTCGACTTCTTGCCTTCACGGATAACATTACGAGAGTAGTGGTGGGCAAAACTGGGCTCAATACCGTTACTAACGTTGTTCGCTAAAGACAGAGAGATAGTACCTGTTGGCGCAATGGACGAGTGATGACTGAAGCGACAGCCATCTTTAATAATAGACTCAATAAGCTTGGGATCAGCTTTGGCTACCTGTTGCATATAGCGACTGTATTTGCCTATTAGTACCTTACCCTTAATTTTGTCGCCAACCTTAACCCCATTCTCCGCTAGGTCCGGCTGTTTGAATAAGAGTGCAGCGGTGACATCAAATTCGTCTTCCATAATTGGCGCTGGGCCTTTTTCACGCGCTAGTTCTAAACCAGCAGAAAGACCTGCCACGGCCATATCTTGAGCCACACGCTCGGTGAACTCTAATGAAGCAGGATCACCATATTTCATACGCAGCATTGTCATCGCTGAACCTAATCCTAAAAAGCCCATACCGTGACGTCGTTTGTATTCAATTTCTTTGCGCTGTTCCTCAAGGGGTAGGCCGTTAATTTCGACAACNTTATCAAGCATACGCGTGAACACGCCGACTACCTCTGCGTATTCGTCCCAGTCGAAAAATGCTTCTTCGGTAAATGCGTTACGTACAAATTTGGTCAAATTAACAGACCCTAGCAGACAGCTACCGTAAGGAGGAAGGGGCTGTTCTCCACAAGGGTTAGTCGCGCGAATATCTTCGCAAAACCAGTTGTTATTATTCTTGTTAACCTGATCGATAAGAATAAATCCTGGCTCAGCATAGTCATAGGTTGATGACATGATCGCATTCCATAGCTTTTGAGCGCGGATTGTTTCGTAAATACGGCAGGCCACCAAGCCTTGTTCATTAGTCACATAACCTTCTGTCGTTGGGAAATGTTTCCAAACGACATTATCGCCTTTCATATCAATACCACCCTCGACTTCCTTGGCACTAATAGGAAATGTTAGATCCCAATCNCCATNCNCACGCACCGCCGTAATAAACTCCTCAGTAATCAATAGAGAGAGATTAAACTGACGCAAGCGCCCGTCTTCACGTTTGGCACGAACAAAATCAAACACATCGGGATGGCTAACATCAAAAGTTGCCATCTGAGCGCCCCTTCTGCCGCCTGCGGAGGACACGGTGAAACACATTTTGTCGTAGATATCCATGAACGATAGAGGCCCAGACGTGTAGGCGCCAGCGCCAGATACGTAGGCCCCTTTAGGGCGCAACGTAGAGAATTCGTAACCAATACCGCAACCCGCTTTTAGGGTTAAGCCAGCTTCTAGATTACGTTCTAAAATGCCGAGCATTGAATCAGGCACAGTGCCTGAAACTGTGCAGTTAATGGTCGAGGTTGCTGGCTTGTATGCTCGAGCACCTGCGTTAGAGATAATACGACCTGCTGGAATGGCACCATGCTGGAGGGCCCAAACAAAACGTTCTTGCCATTTTTCACGTTGAGCTTCGTCCTCAACATCTGATAATGCTTTCGCAACTCTCGTATAGGTAGCATCTATATCAGCGTCAATAGGATTTGACTGCTTGTCTTTAAGACGATATTTTTTATCCCAGATATCTAAAGATGCATCCTGCATGACGATTTCTTGAGAATTTTTGAGTGGTTTAATTGTTTTTAGTTTTGGTGCGCTCATTGTGTGCCCTTTAGTGCTTGACTAGCTAAAGCTGCCTAACAATTATTATTAGGCCAATTTTCTAACCAGATCATCTGAATTTGTGTTTAAAATATTCCAGATTTATCCTTGAAACTGTTGAGTGAGTTTATCCTACATGGTGTGTCTTGCAAGCACTAATCCACCACATCTTGTGTTTATTTTCATTTTTAATCGTTTCTTGATTTTATAAGTGCCTGCAAAAGTTGTGGATAAATCGCCCTAGTAGCGATACATACTGGGGTTGTTGAATTTTCTGACTATACTAGGCAAATGGGTCACAATTGGGAGTTCCCCATACAACGTCCGAGCCGGAGCGTAAAACGTACAATCGTTGTGCGTTGTCCATGACTTGGCTAAAATGGACTGCTGATTAGTTTTCTTTCAAACAGTGGGGATAAAAATAGTCTCCGCGATCTTTTGAGGTTTTTAATGGATATTTTCGATTTCTCTGATGGCCGCGAAGGCTACTACGGAGAGTATGGCGGCGTTTTCCTTCCGGAAATCCTACATGCAACTATCGAGGAGCTGCTGGCTTGTTTTCGTGAATGTAAAGCTGATCCAAAATTTTGGCAAGATTATGTTGCCCTGCTGCAGAATTATTCTGGCCGCCCCACACCGATTACTCATCTAGAAAATTTGTCTCGAAAACTCGGTGGCGCACAGATTTATGTAAAACGAGATGACCTTAATCATACGGGTTCCCACAAGATTAATAATGTTATGGGACAAGGTTTACTATGCCAAAGATTGGGTAAACGTCGAGTCATCGCTGAGACCGGAGCAGGCCAGCATGGTTTTGCCACTGCGACCATGGCAGCCAAATTTGGCTTTGATTGTAAAATCTACATGGGAGCCGTTGATGTTGCTCGACAGCGCCCAAACGTTTTTTGGATGGAAAATCTTGGGGCCGAAGTCATTGCGGTTGAAGACGGCCAGAAGACATTGAAAGATGCTGTCAATGAATGCATGCGGGATTGGGTAACCAATATGGCAGACACCCACTATATTTTAGGCACAGCTTGTGGGCCACATCCTTTCCCAGAAATGGTGAGTTGGTTTCAATCTATTATCGGAATGGAAGCACGGGAACAGATATTAAAACAGGCGGGAAGATTACCTGACCGTGTCTATGCCTGCGTCGGCGGCGGATCAAATGCCATGGGTATTTTCCAGGGCTTTTTTGATGACGACAATGTTGAATTAATTGGCTGTGAAGCCGGCGGACATGGAGTTGGTTCTTACATGCATTCAGCAAGATTAGCCTATGACGACGCCTCTGTGGGCGTTGCGCAGGGTTACAAAACCTATTTCTTGCAGAATGATGAGGGCAATATGAATAAAACTCATTCGGTGGCCGCTGGTTTAGATTATATAGGTATCAACCCTATTTTTGCCCATCTCTGGGAACAAGGTAAGGTGCGCTTTGAAGCGGCCACCGATACTGAGGTAAAGGAGGCTTTAACGTTAACCATGCGTACTGAAGGGCTTATACCAGCCCTTGAAAGTACGCACGCGTTTGTCACTGCCATAAAAGAAGCGCCAAGTATGGGTAAGGATGAAATTATTCTGATTAATCAGTCTGGTCGTGGTGATAAGGATATCTTTACGATTGCAGATGCCCTTGATGATTCTAAATGGAAAACTTTTATCGCAGGCAAAGCCGATCAGTATCGGTCGGAGAACAAATAATGGGACTGCAAACCTACATTGCTGAACGCAAAAAAGATAAAGACTTACTCGTGATGGCTCANGTGGTATGCGGCTANCCTTCTTTTGAAGACAATATGCAAGAGCTAGAAATCATGGCTGAGGCTGGTGTGGATTTGGTGGAGCTTCAGTTTCCTTTCTCTGAACCTAGCGCAGATGGCCCTCTATTTGTGAGAGCCAATGAAGCATCATTGAAATCGGGAACAACGATTGATCAATGTTTTGAATTTATGTATCAGGCTAGTCAACGCTTTCCGTTTAAGATTCTGATGATGGGTTATTACAACACTGCGTTCAAAATGGGCGAAGAGGTCTTTGTAAAACGTATTAAAGAGGCAGGTGGNGTGGGTTATATTTTGCCCGATCTGCCTGTGGAGGAGTTCGCTAACCTTCATCNCTTATCCGAACAAGAGGGAATTGAGCCCATCCTATTAATGACCCCGACCAGCACGGATAGGCGTCTTGCAAAACTAGGAGCGGCCAGCCGCGGAATGGTCTATGTGGTAGCNCGTAAGGGCGTNACGGGTTCGAAAACAACGATGGGTGATGAAGTCCTAAGCCTTATAGCGCGTTGTCGTCAGCATACTAAGTTACCTATTGGCGTGGGCTTTGGTGTTAGTTGCAAGGCAGATATGGACTTTTTACGCGGCACTGCAGACCTCGCCATAGTGGGAACCGCGGCCCTTAAAACCTGGGAATCCTCAGGTGCTGAGGGTCTAAAGGTCTTTTTTGCCGAGCTAATGGCCTGAAGTCATTATTTTGTCAGAGACTATACTCATAGCGATAAACGCCAATCATTGATAATTTCATTTTTAATGTCCGACAATGCTGGAATACGGCCAGGTTGATAATCCTTTATGCATACCAGATGAGCGCCGACCTTAGAGCTAATTGGCCCGGCCCAACAGGGTAAGGTAGCCGCATTACTTAAAGCGTCTAGTTTGTCAGCAAAACCAATACCAAATATCTCATCAACTTCAATAGAACTAGCGCTCAGGTAAATGTCTTCAGGTAGGTTGGTATCCGGTAAAAGTGGCACTCCCTCGGCTATTCCATCTTTGAGAGCCTTTTCAGCTACCACAGAGCTTTGCCCGCCGTACTTGGCCGTATAAAAAACACGGTAGAGGAACACGAATTGCGCCATTTCTTTGTAATCAGACTTATGGTTTTGATAGAAGGCATTNAGTTGCTCAGGCGTTGGATTTTGGCTGGTCGTAATAGCCTTGATAGCACCAGATAGTTTTGCATTTATAGATGAGTCATTAGCTTGAGGGTCGATATCAGGGCCAATATCAGTGGCATCTGCTGTTAGAGTTTTGAGGAACTTGTCAGCAACCTGCTGATTAATTGTGGCAACGTTAGGCTTGTACTGTTCACTGTTTTCGTTATAAATCTCATCAACTTTCTGTGTAGGTATTAGTAGCCAGTAGAACCCAATACCAATGGCAGTAACAANGAGTAGTAATGATATTTTTTGAATCATGGTTTTCGGTTCGCTTGGTACATGAAATTGCAACAGACTTTATTGTTCAAAAATTTTAAGCCAGTCACCAGCCTTGGGTTCTCCGCTGGGGTAATGCCCATTAATNATACGTAGGGTATCTATATCAGCGACACTGATACCTAATGATTTAGCTAAGACATCATAGGTGGTCGCTTGTGTNGCTCTAACATATTTTACTACCTTTGGTTTTTGTCCGGCTATTTCTGCTCGAGAAATGGGTCGAAACGTGTTGATGGCGGTCAAGAAAACCGGATCAAACTCCTCGAAGTCATTTGAATCTAAAACCTCGCCTTTTAAAATATAGGCATTTAATTTGTAATAAATAACCGCTATCCGTGTCGAAGTTTTGGGATTGTCAGTATTTAGTATCCCGGTAAATCCTTTTAAGCGCGCCGGTGATATTGATTTACCTTCGACGAGCATAGGCACGCCGAGATAGTTGTACAAATATTCCTCAGGGCTCTGTGACGTTCGAGCTATTGGTTTCAGGCTTAGGGTTGCTGCGCCCCCCTCATGTGAAGCTGAAACTGACCGCTTATTATTGTCTTCTGCTAATGTCCAGTCTTTGGGAAAATTGAGACGAATCTTTAGGTTCATATCGGAATATCGTTCAGGTGCAGTAGTTTTCGCGAGGAAATTAACCCCCCACACCAACCCATCAGTAAGACCTCGATATCTTTCTGCTCCATTATCGCGTTGAGTATCAGATTTAAGTGATTCGGCTTTAGTCACGACTGTACGTAGGCGTGCATCATTGCGCGGGTGCGAAGAAAAAACGCCATGATAGGTTGGTTTAGATACGCCTTGGCCTTTCGCACGTTTTTTTTGTGCTGACTCATTATCCTTCATGATCGACAGCATGCTTAACATTTCAGTGGGGTCATAACCGAGCTTTGCCATGTATTCAGCTCCAGTCTCATCAGCCTCCAGTTCATTGCGACGGCCATGGCTTTGAATCATTGAATTGGCATATGCCATAGTAGCTTCGTAAACCTCGTTGCTATTGGACAGTACCGCAGCCAAGGTGGACAGNATTTTCGCACCGGTCATTCGCTCTTCTTGGCCNGTGACATGACCGCGGGTTACATGGCCGACTTCGTGAGCGAGAACGGACACTAACTGAGCCTCATTACTGACATAGTTAAGAAGTCCACGATTGACATAAATATAGTTGTCTCTCGTTGCAAAAGCGTTGAGNGCCTCATCGTCAAGCAAGGTAAAGGTGAATTTCTTGCCGGCCATTTCAGACACCGCAACAATTTCTTCTCCCAGCGTCTTTATATAAGCTTCGAGCTCTGGATCAGCATAAAGGGGTGTACTTTTTACGGTTTTTTCGTAAATGTCAGCTCCTGTCACCTTTGCCTGAGCTACCGAGGAGCAAGCTACGCATAATGCTAGTAGCAAAGCCGCTAGAATTGCCGAGGATGAATGTAACCTGGAGAGTTCTTTCATGATGTTATCTACTCAACTAAGAAAAATAACTTAAGCTGATTACCCAAGCTGCCACAGGCATCATTTTTTACTGGTGTTAACAGTGGTATGGGAGCGACAGCACCAATTAAATAGGAAGTCCCTTCAGAATCTACGCGTAATTTCCCTTTCTCTACGAGTTCATTGAGGTCCCAGACGGTTGCCTCATAAACAGAGAGTTTATCCCATTGTGCGAATCCAAAGCAGCCACCGCCGCCAGGGCCAATAGCGCAGCTCATAGACCCTCCTTTACCTGTTGTTTCGGTGGAGCCATCTACCCACACCAGATAGCGTATAGACAACGAATCCACTTTAGCCTTAACGCTCTTTTGCTGCATTAAGCGTTTTAAACGCGGCAGTCCTTTGGGTGCTGTTCGCGGCTCGAACCATGGATAGATCGCATCAATAAATTGTTGCTCGGGAAGTACCTTAATATCACCATTTATCACCTTATCGGCGACACATTCAATGAATTCTCGGTCTGTTTCATAATGGCCTGCATCTCGCCGTCCGAGGATAACAACTTTTTCATCGCTATTTATGACAATAGGCTGATCCGTGGGACGATACTCATCGATTGTTGTGGTCGCTGAGCAGCCGCCCAGAAGCATCATGAGGAGTCCTAGTTGGGCTCCAAGCTTGCCTATGGCCTTTGTCATAATGACTGGGACTCCTGAGTAATATTTTGCCTCGACAACCAGTCGTTTATAGCGGGGATACGATAGAAGTCGAGCATCAGTTTGGCTCCGGCGTCACGTAATGCGATGACTGTCGCCTGCTCAATAGCCTTCTCTTTGGATGCCATAAATGAATCTGGCGTTTTCCCATAGGCGGGCAAAAACCAATTGGTTATTAGAGCGCCATCTTTTGATTGAATATCCAGGTTATATTTAATCCATACTTCAAATACGTTGAGATAGTTGTCAGAAGGGGTTGATACCTGAACCTCAAGAACAGAAGGTGTGATTATCAGATCGGTTCCTGCCGTGATTTGATCTAGGGATGTCACAAAATCAACATTGTCGAATAGCCCAGAGAAGGCGCTCTTGAGCAAATCAACTTGGCTTGCACCTATATCGATTCGAGTATTTTTGTTAGGTGTGCCGACATAGGTGACGAAGCTATCTTCGATAAGAATGGATGCATTGATAGGTTTAGGTTCGGACAAAACTGATGGGAATGAGGTCGTTATTTGTACAGATGCCGACGAACTGCAACCCCCTAAAAGCGCTATTAGAATTAGCACGCCTATTTTCTTCATATCTAATGCTCTCATATTAAAACAACGCTCGTGTTATCTTTAGTTTATTGCAGACTATTTAAACCAATAAAGGTCCCACCATTGTTATAACTCAATTCTCTCATTAAAGCCGCAAAGCGCATCGCGGAGGCGCTTGGTGAGACGCCTGGCCTCAAATGAACTGGAAATCCAATCGCATGTATACGAACCAGTCTATCACTACCGCGATTGGCTTTATTCAGTCGATCAATTTCTTTGACAACTCTTCGGATCGAGCTCCCTTGAAAGTCATCACCTAGCGTATAAATACTAATGCGTCTGCCGGGGTTATAAAACACTTTTATTGCACTCTCGATACCTTCTACAGGGCTTGAGTTACTAAAAGGTGCCCAGTTCGCCAGTTTGGTTGTAATATTAGTTCTCATTTTGGGGCTATCGGGGATCCATTGGTTTTTATAGGCACTAAACATATATTGACCCATATCATTTAAAACCTGAATACCCTTAACTTCAGGGTACACGTCAAGGATATTGAGCATCTCAATTTGAACTTTCTGCCAGGCAGCACTTTGCATGCTGCCAGAGGTGTCAATCACAAATATAATGTAGTCACTGTCTGCTGGAATGCCGCCCACAAGTTTATTTTTCTGTTGGAATTCAGGCCCAAGAAGCCTTTGCATCTCTTCGGTTAACACCTGCAGCACAAGCTGCAATTGCTCTCTTTCTCTAATTTGGGATTGCGACAGTTGGTCAGACTGTTTAGCCACACTGGC
>JGI26247J51722_1000199_pt1 | contig 26122 bp, 36 predicted proteins | sample SaaInlV_100m_DNA_2_FD_51722 | JGI IMG/M metagenome (IMG submission 51722)
GGCTCGGTTGTGCATTGTGTCGAGATGAAAGTTGGCAAAGGTGCTCAGATTGCTCGTAGTGCCGCTGCTTCAGTTCAGCTTGTGGCGCGAGAAGGTGCTTATGCAACAGTTAGATTGCGTAGTGGCGAGATGCGTCGCATACCGATCGATTGTCGGGCGACTCTTGGAGAGGTTTGTAATAGTGAGCATAGTCTACGCTCCTTAGGTAAGGCCGGGGCATCGCGCTGGCGTGGAGTTCGACCTACCGTTCGTGGTGTTGCCATGAACCCCGTCGATCACCCGCATGGTGGTGGTGAAGGTAAGACTTCCGGAGGCCGTCATCCAGTGTCGCCTTGGGGTATGCCAACTAAGGGTTACAAGACTCGCAAGAACAAGCGTACTGATAAATACATTATACGTCGTCGTAACTAAGCGCTGACAAAACAGAATAAAAGAGGATAGCAAACGTGCCACGCTCTCTAAAGAAAGGACCATTCATCGACCAACACCTTGCAAAAAAGGTTGAGTCGGCTGTAGCGAACAACGAACGCAGGCCAATTAAAACCTGGTCGCGCAGGTCGATGATATTGCCAGATATGGTTGGTCTTACTATTGCTATCCATAATGGACGTCAGCATATTCCGGTAATGATCAACGAAGAGATGGTTGGTCATAAGTTGGGTGAATTCTCTCCTACGCGTACCTATCGTGGCCACGTAGCGGACAAAAAGATCAAGTAAGCTTGGTGTTGATTGAAAGAGGTAGTTTATTGTGGAAGTAGTGGCAAAATTAAAAGGCGCTAGAATGTCGGCCCAAAAGGCGCGTCTAGTGGCTGATCAGGTTCGAGGTAAGTCGGTTGAGTCTGCTTTGGAAATATTGCAGTTCAGCACGAAAAAAGGCGCAGACATCATTAAGAAGGTGCTTGAGTCAGCTATTGCTAATGCAGAGCATAACGATGGCGCGGACGTCGATGAGTTAAAAGTGTCAACGATCTTTGTTGATGAGGGGATGACCATGAAGCGCATTAAGCCGCGTGCCAAGGGTCGTTCAGATAGAATATTTAAACGCAGCTGCCACATCACTGTAAAAGTCGCTGAAAAGTAGAATTAGGTTCGGGAGACCATGTAATGGGTCAAAAAGTACATCCAACCGGTATCCGGCTAGGAATAGTTAAAAAGCATAGCTCTACATGGTATGCCGGTAACAAAGACTATGCGGAGAAGCTAAACCAAGANTTGGCTGTAAGAGGCTATATTCGGAAGAAGCTTGCACATGCTTCGGTAAGTCGTATTGATATAGAGCGTCCTTCGGACAGTGCTCGTGTCACTATTCACACGGCGCGGCCAGGTATTGTGATTGGCAAAAAGGGCGAAGATGTTGAGCGGTTACGCAACGATATCGCCAAGCAGATGGGCTGTACGGTCACAATTAATATTGAAGAGATCCGTAAGCCAGATTTAGATGCCTCGTTGGTGGCGCAGAATGTTGCCCAGCAGTTAGAGCGTCGTGTTATGTTCCGTCGCGCTATGAAGAGAGCGGTACAGAATGCTATGCGCGGTGGAGCATTAGGCGTAAAGATTCAGGTTGGTGGTCGTTTGGGCGGAGCGGAAATCGCGCGGTCTGAGTGGTATAGAGAAGGTCGTGTTCCGTTGCATACATTGCGCGCAGACATTGACTATTCGCCAGCAGAGGCTAATACCACTTACGGTATTATCGGAGTCAAGGTCTGGATCTTCAAAGGTGAAGTTCTAGGTGGTGAGGAGGCTGTTAAGGCTCCTGTTAAAGAAAAACGAAACAAGAATTAAGCGATAAAGGGTAAAGCGAGATGCTGCAACCAAAACGTACAAAATTCCGCAAAATGCACAAGGGCCGTAATCGTGGTCTGGCACAGCGCGGCAGCAAAGTCAGCTTTGGTGAGTTTGGCTTGAAGGCTTCAGGCCGTGGTCGGTTGACCGCTCGTCAGATTGAAGCGGCTCGTCGCGCCATGACTCGGCACATCAAGCGTGGCGGAAAGATCTGGATTAGAGTATTTCCAGATAAGCCGATAACCAAAAAGCCCCTCGAAGTGCGAATGGGTAAAGGTAAGGGTAATGTCGAGTATTGGGTAGCGTTGGTCCAGCCCGGCAAGGTCTTATATGAGATGGAAGGTGTTAGTGAAGAGTTGGCTCGTGAGGCATTTGCACTTGGTGCAGCTAAGCTCCCAATTGCAACTAGCTTCGTTAGACGGACGGTGATGTAACAATGAAAGCAAATGAATTACGTGATAAGTCTGTTGAAGAACTGCAGGCGGCGCTGGGAGATGAGCTTAAGCAGCAGTTTAAGTTGCGCATGCAGCTATCTACTGGTCAGCTTAATGAAAGTCACCTGGTGAAGTCCACGCGACGAAATATCGCGCGTATCAAAACCGCGTTGACAAAGAAGGCAGGGGAATAACAATGTCCGAATTACGAACAAGTTCTCGTACACTGACTGGTCGGATTGTCAGTGACAAAATGAACAAAACGATCACGGTGTTGGTTGAGCGGCGAGTAAAACATCCTGTTTACGGGAAAATCTTGACCAAATCGACAAAAATTAAGGCGCATGATGAAGCAAATAATGCGCATACAGGCGATTTAGTAACTATCGCAGAGTGCCGCCCAGTATCGAAAGATAAGGCGTGGAAATTGGTTAATATTGACGAGCGCGCTGCTGCAGAGTAACGCTGTAACCATCGGTTCGGGGTAAGAAAATGATTCAAACAGAAAGTTATCTTGATGTAGCAGACAACAGCGGCGCACGCCGGGTTATGTGCATTAAAGTGTTGGGCGGCTCACACCGTCGTTACGCTCGAGTTGGTGATATTATTAAGGTTACCGTTAAAGAGGCGATACCGCGCGGCAAAGTTAAGAAAGGCCAGGTAATGGATGCGGTTGTAGTTCGCACCAGGAAAGGTCTGCGACGCCAGGATGGTAGTCTGATTAAGTTTGACGATAATGCTGCGGTGTTGCTCAACGCTAATTTGGCGCCGATTGGCACTCGTATTTTTGGGCCGGTAACTCGCGAGCTACGTAATGAGCGTTTTATGCGAATTATCTCCCTAGCACCCGAAGTGCTGTAAGCGAGGATTTGAAAATGGTAATGCTTAAAATTAAGCGAGATGACGAAGTGGTTATTATCGCTGGAAAAGATAAAGGTAAGCGGGGCAAAGTCCTTAAGGTTTTGGATAACGGCCGCATGGTGGTATCTGGTGTTCAGATGATTAAAAAGCATCAGAAGCCGAACCCAAATGCTGGTATTCCCGGTGGCATCATTGAAAAAGAGGCCCCTATACAGTCTTCTAATGTAGCGATCTTTAATGGCACCACAAATAAGGCGGATCGGGTTGGTTTTAAGATCCAGGAAGATAACACTAAAATTCGTGTCTTTAAGTCTAGCGGCGAAGCCGTAGACGCTTAAGTAAACAGGTAACACTAATGGCAAGGTTAAGAGAAGTTTATAAAAACGAGTTGGCTCCAAAGCTCCAAAAAGAGCTAGGGTTGACTAATGTGATGGAAGTTCCGCGCATCACCAAGATTACCCTTAATATGGGTGTCGGTGAGGCGATCGGGGACAAGAAATCACTCGAAAATGCGGTTGCTGATTTAACGCTCATTTCAGCGCAGAAGCCGGTCATTAACAATGCTCGCAAATCTATTGCCGGATTCAAAGTCCGTCAAGGGTGGCCAATTGGTACCAAGGTGACGTTACGCGCTGATCGCATGTATGAGTTTCTTGAGCGTTTAGTTGGAATTGCGATTCCCCGGATAAGAGACTTCCGTGGCATCAACCCCAAGCAGTTTGATGGGAGAGGAAACTTTTCCATGGGTGTTACTGAGCAGATCATCTTTCCGGAGATTGATTATGAGAAAATTGATAAGTTGCGTGGTTTGGATATTACCATTACCACTACGGCACGCAACGATGATGAAGGTCGCGCACTATTACGCGTCTTTAACTTCCCGTTGAAAAGTTGAGGGTTTAGATAAATGGCTAAGACATCTATGGTTCAGCGCGAACATAAGCGCACCAAAACAGTTGCAAAGTTCGCTGCAAAGCGCGCTGAGTTGAAAGCAGTAATTAGTAGCGTTACCGCGAGCGACGAAGAGCGATGGGAAGCGCAACAGAAGCTACAAAAATTGCCGCGTNATGCGAGCCCAGTACGCCAGCGTAACCGCTGTCAAATCACGGGACGCCCACATGGGGTTTACAGTAAGTTTGGCCTGTGCCGAAATAAGCTACGCGAAGCAGCAATGCGTGGTGAAGTTCCGGGGTTGGTTAAAGCCAGTTGGTAAGTTAAGGAGCCAAACACTATGAGTATGCAAGATCCAATTTCAGACATGTTGACCCGCATTCGCAATGCGCACCATCGCAGTAAGCCAGAGGTTACTATGCCGGCTTCAAAGCTTAAGGCGTCATTGGCCAAGGTGTTGCACGACGAAGGTTACATCGGTGGCTTTAGCGTCACAGAAGAAGTGAAGCCGAGTTTAACGGTAGAGCTAAAATATTTTGAAGGCAAGCCAGTGATCGAAGAGATTACTCGCATTAGNAAGCCCAGTCTACGTTTGTACGTTAGCACTGGTGATTTGCCGAAAGTGCGCAGTGGTCTTGGTGTCGCTATCGTTTCCACTAGCAAAGGCGTGATGACTGATCGTGCCGCCAGAGCAGCCGGTATCGGTGGTGAAGTGCTCTGCACAGTATTCTGATAGGAAATAATAATGTCTAGAGTTGCGAATAATCCAGTTGAATTGCCAAAAGGTGTAGAAGTGACCTTAGGCGGGGCAGATATATCGGTTAAAGGTGCCAAGGGTACCTTAGCTATGGCGATCAATGAGCAGGTCGAAGTTAAGCAAGTAGATAATGTGCTTACCTTTNCGGCTCGTTCTAGTGACACATTTGCTCGTGCAATGTCGGGTACNACCCGTTCATTAGTGAGCAACATGGTCACTGGTGTTACACAGGGTTTTGAGAAGAAACTGGATCTAGTTGGCGTTGGTTATAGAGCGCAGGTACAGGGTTCGAAAATTAATTTGACACTTGGTTTTTCACATCCAGTTGTATATGAGTTACCCGATGGCGTAACTGCAGAGACACCAAGTCAGACCGAAGTGCTATTGAAGTCTTCAGACAAGCAGAAATTAGGGCAGGCAGCAGCAGAGATTCGTGCTTTCCGCCCACCTGAGCCATATAAGGGTAAGGGTGTTAGGATTTCTGGAGAGTATGTAAGACGTAAAGAAGCCAAAAAGAAGTAACAGGGTAAAACGATGAGCGATAAAAAAGTTTCACGTCAGCGCAGAGCTAAGCGAGTACGGATGAGAATCCGTGAGCAAGGNGTAACACGGTTGTGTATCAACCGNACTCCACGTCATATCTATGCGCAGATCATTACGGCTGAAGGGGATAGGGTTCTTGCAACCGCCTCGACACTCGAGAAAGATTTACGTGCTGGCAGCACTGGTAATATCGAGGCTGCCTCAGCGGTCGGTAAGTTGGTTGCTGAACGCGGGGTAGCCGCGGGCGTTACCTCAGTAGCATTTGACCGTAGTGGATTCAAATATCATGGCCGTGTTAAGGCACTGGCAGACGCCGCGCGTGAAGCCGGCCTCGAATTTTAATAGGTATAAGATATGGCTCGTACAGATCAAAAAGATGCCGTTGCTGAAGGCATGATGGAGAAGTTAGTCCAGGTTAATCGTGTTGCGAAAACGGTTAAAGGTGGGCGGATATTTGCGTTCACTGCGCTCACGGTTGTTGGTGATGGCAATGGTAAGGTAGGCTTTGGTCGCGGTAAGGCACGCGAAGTTCCGATGGCCATTCAGAAGGCTATGGAAGCTGCACGTCGCAATATGATCGAGGTTTCTTTAGATGGGACTACGATTCAATATCCTACTAAAGGTATACATGCAGCATCTAAGATCTATATGCAGCCTGCGTCAGAAGGTACAGGTGTTATTGCCGGTGGAGCGATGCGGTCTGTATTAGAGTTGGCAGGGGTTCAGAACGTTTTAACTAAGTGCTATGGGTCCACGAATCCGGTCAATGTTGTGCGAGCAACATTTAAGGCATTAGAAGCAATGAGTTCTCCGGACGATGTTGCGGCAAAACGCGGGAAATCGGTAGAAGAAATTCTCAACTAAGTGACGGCCTTCTAGGCACGTCGGTTATTGGATGTAGATCATGGCTAAAGCGAAAATGAAGAAAGTTAAAGTGACCCAAACTAAGAGCTCTATTGGTAGGTTAAAGAACCATAAAGCTTGTTTGATGGGTTTGGGTCTGCGTCGGATAGGGCATACTGTTGAAGTTGAAGATACTCCATCAGTTCGCGGAATGATTAATAAAGTTAACTATATGTTACAGGTTGAGGAAGCTTAAGATGCGTCTGAATACCCTTAGCCCGGCTCCGGGTCGAATAAAAGAAGCTAAGCGCGCTGGCCGTGGTATTGGCAGTGGTTTAGGTAAAACAGCGGGTCGAGGCCATAAAGGCCAGGCGTCACGTTCTGGCGGCAGTATTCGCCCNGGGTTTGAAGGTGGTCAGATGCCCCTTCAAAANCGGTTACCTAAATATGGCTTTACNTCTAGGTTGGCGNCAGTCACAGCAGAAATNCGTTTATCTGAGCTTGATTTAGTAGAAGGTGAGATCATTGATATCGAAGCACTGCGTAAGGCGGGGCTGATTAATACTAATATTCTTCGAGCCAAAGTTTTTTGCTCTGGTGAGGTAACTAAAGCGGTTACTTTGCAAGGTGTTGGGGCGACCAAAGGCGCCATTGCAGCTATTGAAGCTGCTGGTGGCAAGGTAGAAGAGTAAATAATAATGGCTAAACCAGGTGGTATGCCCGTGGGCAATCAAAAAGGATTAGGTGAGCTTTGGGCTCGTCTACGCTTTTTGTTCATGGCTATTATCATCTACCGTATCGGCACGCACATTCCGGTACCAGGATTTGATCCGGATCGCTTAGCTGATCTGTTTGGCCAAAACCAAGGTACGTTTCTTGGATTGTTTAATATGTTCTCTGGCGGCGCGCTTGAAAGATTAAGTATTTTGGCCTTGGGCGTTATGCCTTATATATCGGCCTCGATTATTATGCAGCTGCTGTCTGCGACAGTGCCGTCGCTAGAACAGCTTAAGAAAGAAGGCGATAGCGGGCGTAGAACGATTAACCGATATACCCGATACGGGACGGTTCTATTGGCTACAATCCAAGGGACTGCGATGTCGGTTGGGTTTGCTTCGCAAGGATTGGCCTATGAAGTAAGCACCATGTTTTATGCGGTTGCTATTTCTTCCTTGGTGGCCGGCGCAGTGTTTTTGATGTGGCTGGGTGAGCAGATCACTGAGCGGGGTATTGGTAATGGCATCTCAATGCTTATATTTGCTGGTATCGTAGCGGGGATTCCCGGTGCAGTTGGGCAGGCTTTAGAGTCAGCTAGGCAGGGTGATCTTAACCCGTTAATGTTGATTGTTGTGCTATTGATCGCGATTGGAGTGGTGTATTTTGTAGTCTTTATAGAGCGTGGGCAGCGTCGATTGACGGTCAACTATGCTCAGCGACAAGGCCGCCAAGCCTATAATGCGCAAACGTCTCATCTACCATTGAAAGTTAATATGGCTGGTGTGATACCAGCGATTTTTGCCAGTAGTTTACTACTGTTCCCAACCTCTATAAGTCAGTGGTTTGGGCAGGGAGTTAATGCGCCAGCTTGGTTGCAAGATGTCGCTATATTGATAGGTCCAGGACAGCCTCTTTATATTTTGCTGTTCTCTAGTTTGATTATTTTCTTCAGTTTCTTTTATACGGCGTTGATGTACAACCCAAAGGAAGTCGCTGATAACTTGAAGAAAGGCGGTGCATACCTTCCCGGGATTCGTCCTGGTGAGCACACCGCCAAATATATTGATAGTGTCACCACCAGGTTGACATTGATTGGTGGTGTATACATTACCTTGATTTGTCTGATGCCACAGTTTTTGAATGTGTACTTTAATGTGCCGTTTTATCTGGGTGGTACGTCGCTGTTAATTGCGGTTGTTGTAACAATGGATTTTATGGCTCAAGTGCAGTCACATCTAATGTCGCAACAATATGATTCGCTGATGAAAAAGGCCAACCTTAAAAACGTTGGTCGTCGATAGAGAGGTGATGCTGTGAAAGTACGCGCATCGGTTAAAAAGATTTGCCGAAATTGTAAAGTTGTCCGCCGTAAGGGTGTGGTTCGTATTATTTGTAGTGTTGAACCACGTCATAAGCAGCGTCAAGGATAATTGGTTGATTTTTGGTTGATCTATCGGTATTCTACCGCGCCTTTTTGCAGTCTTACTGCAAGGCTGGGGTACTGATTAAACCCTTAGTATAAGTGGAGTAATGTGAATGGCCCGTATTGCCGGTGTCAACATTCCTGATAACAAGCACGCAGTGATCTCACTGACGTACGTGTTTGGTATTGGACGCCCTACCGCGAGTAAGATTTGTGCGGAAGTGGGCATTGCAGAAGACACTAAAATTTCTGCACTAAACGATGGTCAGCTTGACCAACTACGTACTGCTGTAGGGCAAAACGAAGTTGAAGGTGATCTGCGTAGAGAGACAAGTATGAATATTAAGCGTTTGATGGATTTGGGCTGCTACCGCGGTCTTCGTCATCGACGTAATTTGCCGGTGCGTGGACAGCGCACCAAAACGAACGCGCGCACCCGTAAAGGCCCCAAGCGTCCCATTAAACGATAATTAGGATCGGTTTGTAATGGCAACAGCAGAAGCTAAACCAGCCCGTAAAAAGGCAAAGAAGACCGTCATTGACGGAGTGGCGCATATCTATGCGTCGTTTAATAATACTATTGTGACCATCACCGATCGTCAGGGTAACACCCTATCATGGGCGACTTCAGGTGGGTCTGGGTTCCGTGGTTCGCGTAAAAGTACGCCTTTTGCAGCTCAGGTAGCTGCAGAACGTGCTGGTGAAGCAGCCAAGGACTATGGATTGAAGAACCTTGACGTCCAAGTAAAGGGCCCTGGTCCGGGCAGAGAATCAGCAGTTCGTGCGCTCAATAATGCCGGATACAAAATTACTAACATCACGGATGTGACGCCAGTTCCACATAATGGCTGCCGTCCTCCTAAAAAACGCCGAGTGTAAGAGAGAACAATAATGGCTAGATATCTTGGACCAACTTGTAAACTGTCGCGTCGTGAAGGAACAGATCTGTTCCTCAAAAGTGGCGTACGTCCCCTAGAATCAAAGTGTCGTGCAGATAGTGCGCCAGGGCAGCACGGACAGCGTCGTGGGCGTTTGTCAGACTACGGCGTTCAGTTGCGTGAAAAGCAAAAGGTACGTCGTATTTATGGCGTATTGGAAAAACAATTTAGAGGCTACTATAAAGCCGCGGCTGGCACTAAGGGCAATACCGGTGAGAACCTGTTGACCTTGTTAGAGTCACGTCTTGATAACGTCGTGTACAGAATGGGTTTTGGTGCTACTCGTGCTGAGTCGCGTCAATTGGTGGCGCACAACTCAATCTTAGTGAATGGCGAAAAAGTGAATATTGCTTCATTCCGGGTCAGCGAGGGAGATGTCGTTGGTCTCCGGGAGAAGTCTAAGAAGCAACTCCGTGTGCAAACTGCTATGCAGCTCGCCGCACAGAGAGGGGAAGTTGAGTGGATTAGTGTAGATAGTAATAAAATGGAAGGCACTTTTACTCGAATTCCCGATCGTTCCGACTTGCCTTCAGAGATTAATGAGAATCTGATCGTAGAACTTTACTCCAAATAATGGCTGTCAGCTCTTACAGGTAATAATATGCAAAATTCTGCTACTGAAATGCTTACACCGCGAAATATCGATGTAACTGCTTATAGTTCCACGCATGCTAAGGTTGTTCTTGAACCGTTAGAGCGTGGGTTTGGTCATACATTAGGAAACGCGCTTCGTCGTATCCTACTATCTTCGATGTCTGGATGTGCCATTGTTGACGTTCAGATTGATGGCGTCGAGCATGAATACGGTACGATTGAGGGTATTCAAGAAGACGTTATGGAGATATTGCTTAACCTGAAGGGTATAGCGGTCGTAATGGAAGGGCGAGACGAAACAACAGTGACATTGAAGGCAAAAGGCCCAGGTGTGGTCACGGCTGGAGATATTGAGTGTGATAATCATTTAGAGGTCATTAACCCCGAACATGTTATTGCTACTATCTCAGGTAAAACAGCGCTCAACATGCAATTGAATGTAGTGCGAGGTAGAGGCTATCAGCCTTCTGACACTCGTGTTAGTGACGACGAAGGGATTACGATAGGACGACTGCAGCTTGATGCTTCCTTTAGTCCGATATTTAAAGTGTCTTATAGCGTTGAAAACGCGCGCGTTGAGAACCGCACGGATCTTGATAAGTTAGTTTTGGAACTTGAGACTAATGGCACGATTGACCCTGAAGAGTCTATTCGCCGAGCTGCTACTATTTTGCAACAGCAAATGGCGGTATTTGTAGATTTGCAGGGAGAAACAGCTGCGGAGCCTGAAGAGGAGGAAGAAGAGATTGATCCGATCCTCCTCCGCCCGGTTGATGATCTTGAGCTGACTGTGCGATCTGCAAATTGTCTTAAAGCTGAGAGTATTTACTATATTGGCGATTTGATCCAGCGGACTGAAGTAGAGTTATTGAAGACGCCGAATTTAGGCAAGAAATCGCTGACAGAAATTAAAGATGTTTTAGCCTCACGCGGTTTGTCATTGGGCATGCGACTCGAGAACTGGCCTCCGGTTAGTCTTAAGAGTGAACGCGAGCTAGGTTAAGTTATTTTATTTGGAAAGCATTTCTAAGTAAGCAACGAATTAAGGAAATAAATCATGCGTCATCGTTATAGTGGCCGCAAGCTGAACAAAACAGGCACTCATAAAAGGGCAATGTTCCGGAACATGACTGCGTCGTTGATTGAGCACGAGCTTATCAAGACGACTTTGCCTAAAGCAAAAGAGCTTCGTCGTTTCGCCGAGCCGTTTATTACGCTAGCGAAGGAAGACAGTGTTGCTAATCGTCGATTGGCTTTTGACCGCCTTCGTGACAAGGCTACAGTCGGGAAGTTGTTTTCTAATCTTGGGCCCCGTTTTTTGGAGCGCCCGGGTGGGTATCTTCGTATATTGAAATGCGGTAATCGTACCGGTGATAAGGCGCCTATGGCTTATGTTGAGCTTGTGGGTCGTGAGATGGGCGACGCGTCGAGTGAAGTCTTAGAAGCGGCTGCTGAGTAGCATTTCGACACGGTTAATTAAACGATTAAAGCCGAGCACTTGCTCGGCTTTTTTGTGCCTGTTCATGTGAACCTCATTAAACCTCACCTAAGGATTTAGGTGGGTATATTCTTCTGTATCTAGGTTCATGATTCTCATGGGACCACCCCACACATAACCAGTGTCCAACGGAAATAAATTTTCCCCGCAATCACGCCCTTCTAAAGCAGCCCAATGGCCAAAAATAATCTTATTACCCTCTGTTTTTCGGCAAGAGTGATTGAACCAAGCTTTATGACCTGTCGGGGGATTGATGGTGTTGTTCGTGTCGAGGTCAAGCTCACCGTCCGCGGTACAAAATCTCATGCGGGTGAGGTAATTGGTGATGACCCGTAGTCTGGCCGGTTCCTCTAAGTCATCTGACCAGACTAGTGGGTGGTTGCCGTACATGGCGCTGAAGTAAGCACCGCTATTCTCGGAGGCCAATGCGCCGTTGACCTCATTCGCGAGCCTCTCAGCTTTTGCAATAGACCATTGCGGCGGTATTCCTGCATGCACAATGGTATAACCCTTGACGTTTAGCAGCAGGGGTTGGTGCTGTAGCCAGCCCAGCAATTCATCCTTATCTGAGGCTTCAAGTATCGGATTAAGGGTGTCCTTTGGGGTTGGATTTCTTATTCCATGAGCTATAGCAAGAAGGTGTAGTTCGTGGTTACCCAATACCGTGGCAAACGAATTACCTAAGTTTTTACAAAAGCGTAATGTTTCTAGCGACTGGGGTCCTCGATTGACGAAATCACCTACAGAAATCAGACAGTCCTGATCTGGGTCAAACTGAATTTTCGCTAAGAGCTCGACCAGCGCCTCAAAACAGCCCTGAATGTCCCCTACAGCGTAATGAGTCACCTAATGAACAGCGTTAGGGATTGAGAGAAGGAAGGGCTCTATCGGAGCGTCAAAGGCCACACCGCCGTCATCGACAAGCTGGTATGAGCCCTCCATAGTGCCCACAGGGGTGTCCAGCACTACTGCACTGGTATATTCATACTTATCGCCACTTAGGATTATAGGTTGTTTTCCGACAATGCCTTCGCCATGTACTTCCTTACGCTCCTGGTTGGCATCAACAATAATCCAGTGACGGGTCAGTATTTTCGCTGACCGAACGCTCTGATTTTTAATCGTTATATGGTATGCGAATGCATAGCGACTNTCTTCAGGTTGGGATTGCTCGGTTAAATACTCGGTAATGACTGTAATCATCATAGGCTGGGTGCTAGTAGTCATTAGGTCTCACTCATAGTTTGGTTGATATGGTTTGCGATTATAACAAAATCGTCGACAGACAATTGCTCTGGACGGGCTGACAGGTCGAGCCGTCCCTCTAACCCATCCAAACAATGTGATAACGATTTTAAACAATTTCTTAAGGTCTTACGCCGATGCTGAAAACTCAGATTAACGACCTGACTAAACAAGGTTTCATTGTCAGCGATAAAGGGTTTCTGTCGGTGAGGTTTTAATCTTACAACGGCAGATTGCACCTTGGGCGCTGGTCTAAAGGATTCGGGAGGAACAGGGATAATAGGCATTACTTGGCAGTGGTATTGAATCATTACCGATAGTCTTCCATATGTCTTGCTGCCAGGGCTCGCACCTAGACGATCCACTACTTCCCGCTGCAACATGAAATGCATATCTTTAATCAGATGACCTACCTGCAACAGATGAAAGAGAATTGGCGTGGAAATGTTGTAGGGCAAATTTCCTACCAGCCGCAAGTTCCGACCATCATAAAATTGGGTGAAATCTACATCTAGAGCATCACCACTGTGAATCTTAAAATCAGGATACTCAGCAAATTTAGTTCCTAAAAACTCAACCAGATCACGATCCAGTTCAAGAACAGACATGCTGGGGCATCGCTTTATTAGGTGCTCAGTGAGAGCTGCAGTACCAGGCCCAATTTCGATTAGGTTATCATCTATTTTCGGACCAATAGCAGAGATTATTTGGCTTATTACCTGTTGATCGATAAGGAAATTCTGACCGAATCGTTTGCGAGCTTGGTGGTCCTGCTTCATATTTTGGCGCTTGCCATTTGCACGGCAACCTTTATTGCGGTCTGTAAGCTGCCAATATCAGCAGAACCTGTGCCGGCTATATCCAGTGCCGTGCCATGATCAACCGATGTCCTAATAATAGGCAGGCCAAGGGTTATATTCGCTGCTCTACCAAAGCCCTGATATTTGAGCACTGGTAATCCTTGATCGTGGTACATCACTAGAACTGCATCTGCGCCCTTAAGGTGTTTCTCTGTAAACAGAGTGTCAGCAGGCAGAGGTCCTACTATATTTCTCCCTGCGTCACGGTAGTGACTAATCACCGGCGCTATAACATCAATTTCTTCGTGACCCATATGGCCACCTTCTCCTGCATGAGGATTAAGGCCGCTGACCAGTATGGTAGGTTGCTTTATACCGAATTTATTTTGAAGATCTTGATACAACACATCGATGACGGACATTAGTAGCTCAACCGAAATAGCATCAGGAACCTCGCGAAGAGGGAGATGAGTCGTCGTTAAAGCGACGCGTAATTCTTCAGTCGCTAGCATCATAACCACCATATCACTATTGGTTTTTTCAGCTAAATATTCAGTATGCCCGCTAAATTTAATACCAGCATCATTGATGATCGATTTCTGCACTGGACCGGTGACCATCGCCTGACAAAGACCTTCCTCACAGGAAGCGATGGCGGCATCTAAACAGTTAAGCACATAGGGCGCATTGGCTTGATTTAGCAGGCCAGGCTCGACTGGCATAGCCACTTTGGACGCAATAACTGCAAGTTCTCCGGGTATTGATGTAACGAAGTCGTCTTGCACTTCAACCAATTTAAGTGGCAGACCCAGCAGAGTTGCACGCGCTGCCAACATGTCTGGATCTGCAAACGCGATAAATTGTTGTTGCTGTTTTTGTTGGGCCAACTGGATTAATAGATCAGGACCGACTCCTGAGGGCTCTCCTGGAGTCAGTGCCAGATTTAGCGTCATGACTGCGAGGGCTTTTTTATTTCGATAAAGGCCTCGTCGCGTATTTCTTGAAGCCAGACCTGAAGCTCTTCTTCATACTTCCTCTGCTGGAGCATGTTTTGGGCTCTATTTCTTAGAATCTCACCGCTGAAGTCCTGTTGTCGACGTTCGGTAACTTGCAGAATATGCCATCCAAACTGAGATGAGAAAGGCNCACTGACATCATCTACTGGAATGGTACTCATGGTCTGCTCAAACTCAGGAACAAACATTCCTGGAGTAGACCAGCCTAATTCGCCTCCATTTAGAGCAGACCCAGGATCTTCTGAGAATTCTTTAGATAGAATAGCAAAGTCTTCCCCTGCAATAATTCGATCACGCAGACTATTGAGTTGGCCAATAGTCGTGATTTCATCGCGAATCTGATTGGGTTTAATTAGAATATGTCGTGCAAAGTGCTGTTCTATCAACTGCTCACCACCACCANGGCGCTCATAAAGTTTAATCAAATGATAGCCCGCGTCGCTGCGGATAGGGTTGGAGATCTCACCGAGGTCTAGCTGCTCAACAGCGTCAATAAATACGCCGGGTAATTGCGCCATTTTCCTCCAACCAAGGTCGCCACCTTGAAGGGCCGATTGATCTGCTGAGTTGGCAATGGCTAGTGATCTAAAATCTTCTCCATTATTAGCTTGATCTAACAATGTTTGGGCTCTCTCTAGTATACCGTCGATTTTTTGTTTATTAGATCCACTTGATATTGACAGTAAAATTTGACCAATATTGACATCAGGGGAGGTGACAAAGCGACCTTCTTCGGAACTCAAAAAATTATCTAATTCTTGCTCGCTAATCCTGATGCGTCGCATCACCTTGCCTTGTTGAACGCGAAGAATCGTCATTTCATTACGAATCTCTTCTCGAATGATAGATACGCTGCTACCTTGGAGGGCAAGTTGATCAATATACTGATCCATAGTTTGTTTATTGTTTGAAGCAATCCGCACTATAGCCTGATTAAGCTCTTCATCAGTGATACGAATACCTGCGTCATAACCCATCGTGAGTTGCAGGCGCTCAGAGATTAGTCTTTCGAGTATCTGTTGCGTGAGAATATCCTGAGGTGGAGCTTTAGTGCCAGAGGCTCGTATCTGATCTAGTANNGCCATCATTCTTTGATCTAGCTCGCTTTGTAAGACCACATCATCATCAACGANCGCTATTATCTTATCCAAAACTTTAATCTGTGCGATAACCATGCTTGGCAAAAGAAGCATGCTAATGACTAAGATTAACCCACTGAGTTTTTGCTTAAAAGTTCTCTGTCTGTTCATATCCATAAATACCATTACGTAACATTGTATCTACCCGGCCACTACTGCCTGCCAGACCTTTAAATTGTATTTGGAAAAAGAGACCATTTTTGCCTCTTAACTCTTGCTCAGGGAATAATACCTCATCGGCCCTGTCTAACCATCGGCGGGCGACAAGGGAGGCCCTCCAGCAACAGTTGTTGTATTCGAACCCAGCGAACACTTCAAGTTCCCTGCGATTGGTAAAATCATGACTCCAGCGCCCTACGAGATTAAAATTACTCGACAAGGGAACGAGCGCCGATATATTAGCCTGTTTTATATCTTGGTCGACCGCCTGAATATCATATAACCGAGATTCCCTACTAGTATATCGGTAAGTGAAGTTGAATAATCGTCTTTCTCGATCATTATAACGAAGGCTTAGACTACTTCTTTGTAGATGGTGATCGAAATCGTTATAGATCAGGTCGCTGCTGAAGCGCCATTTTTTATTGATTCGCCCTGCTAGCTCTATTGCGATGAGAGATTTGTCCCGACCCATATCAGATAATTCTTTCGCAGTGAGCGCTGCCGCCAAAGTTACTAAGCGCTCTGTATAATACATAGATTGAGCGATACTAGCTCTGAACCTTTCCTCGCCTGTTGCTTGGTCAATGAAACGAGTGGTAAAACCAACCGTCAAACGCTTGTCATCAGAAATCCTATCGCCGCCGATGAAGCGGCTATCACGAAACAGTTTTTCATAAGAAGGGGTTAGCTCTNTCGTGTCAAAATCAGGTAGAGATGATTGATCNCTATAGGTTGATTTTAGATAAAACAGTCGCGGCTCAAAAGTTTGCGTATGCCCAGTCATCAAGTTTGAGTTTCTTTCGAAAAATACGCTAGTATCAAGGCTGTATACCGGAATGGTTATCTCGGGGGTTCTGTTACTTAATTGGGCCGAAAGATCATCCGGGCTGTCTAGGTTATAGGCAAGGTGTTTCATCTGTACTCTAGGCTTGAAGTAGCCCCAATTCCAGCGTTGATCCCAGCTTATGCCGTAATCAATTCGGCTACGACTGCCTTCCACCATGCTTGGATTGCTGTGGTTAAACCTGGTGTATTGGTTGTTAAGATCAATCACCATATTATTGGTAAAACGATAGTAGCCATTGATAGAGACATGAGGCACCACAGAATACTGATCATCTAACCCTTCGGTAATCACCTGGTAGTCTCGGCTTTCGATACGATAGTTCCAATGGTCGGTTTTATAATTAGCATGGGCCCGCTGTTGTAAGTGGGTTCTACTAGTTTCATCGAGCGTCATATTCCCAAGATCACGGACGTATCGTATGTCGCTGACCTTGTTATAATCTACGAAGGTAGACCAAGGTAGGCCTTCGCCGCCAAGATGAGTGAGATTAAACATATAGCGATCTTCACCCTCGTTCGGGTAAAGCCCGGTGAGTGGGTCGATTTTATCGGCATCATTTCCACCCTTATCATTTCCTAAAAAAGCGGCAGAAACTTTACTTTCTGACCAGCTGTTTAGATACCGAAAATCAGTTTCTAGGCCAAAACCACGATGTTGAACATAGCGCGGAGATAGAGTGGCGTCGTAATTTTCCGCAATATTCCAGTAAAAGGGTTGAGTAACATCTAAGCCATTTTTTTGATTCATGTCGATTGCAGGAATCAGTAGACCCGATGCGCGACGATCATCGATTGGAAATTTCATGTAGGGTAAGTAGAAAATGGGAACATCTTTAACTTCTATACGCGCATTTTTAACCGTGGCAAAACCAGAGTTTTGGTCGATCTCAATTTCTCTTGCGACTAACAGCCAGCTTGAATCACCAGGTTCGCAGGACGAGTAGGAGGCATCATCAATAACAATAATATTGCCAGGTGTTCGGGTCAGATGTTTGGCAGTGCCGCGAACTGAAGCTTCATGAATAACGTAGGTAACATTACTGACCTTTACATTTCGGTTAGCCATATCCACGGTGGCTTGATCGCCAAGCAATAATAGCCCTGGCTCACGAAATTGCACATCACCTTCTAGCGAAACCTGACCTATAGACTTGTCAACTTGAGCACGATGACTGCGAACCTCACGGTTGCCTTGAGATATTTGGACATCGCCTTTTAATATCGCTATTGAATTAGATGGGGCTTCAGTGGAGATGGCTTTAATTCTTAGGGGAGCATCTTCTATCTGCAAATTAGCATCTTGACCTTCATACTGAGGTTCAATATAGGCGCCACAACAATTAGCAGTGAGTTTACTTCGTTGCGCGTCGGTCATGATCTGAGCTTTAACCCAATCAAGACTATGAAGCACGGGCTCGTCCTTACTTGCTTGCACTGTAATCGGCCATGCAAGACTGACAGTCACTGCGATTATAAGACGCAGATGAGATCGGGTAGAAATATATTGATTTGCTAGCATCAGAGCCAGAGTCCAACAGTCGTATTAATACTCTAGCATTTTACCTGATATATTCGACTATTAGCGCGATCAAATGACTTTAATGCGCTAAAATTAAAATTTATTGTCAAGGGNGAATAGATACAGTGATTGAAGGTTATAAAACAACCTCCTTTGAGGGAATAAAAGCCGATGAATAGTGCTCTTAGTCAGGATTTTGCGGATTGGATTTTGGCTTATCTACCTGGTGACAGCAAGCTTGCTGAGCCGCTGCACCTCTCGCCTCTCACAGGTGATGCTGGGTTTCGCAGCTATTATCGCTTAAATACTAATCCAAGCCTCATCGCAGTTCATTCGCCCCCAAGTAAGGAAAAGAATCAGGCTTACGTTGATATCTCATTAGTCTTTAAAACCGCTGGCATAAGGCGGCCGTCTCTCATAGCTGTTGATTTTAGCCGTGGATTTTTACTGCTAGAAGACTTTGGTGATACATTATTTCAGTCAGTTCTTACCGATGAGACAGTTGCCGATCGCTATGAACAAGCAGAGTCGACGCTCCTGTCAATTCAACAATTATCCGCTATCCCTCAAGTTTTTGAAGCATATGATGCGGAGCTTTTGTCTAGAGAACTCGATTTATTTGAGCAGTGGTTCGTAAAAGAGTTACTTGGGGTCAGGATCGATTCTGCGGGACAGATTATAATTGATAAGCTGTACAGTGATTTAATCTGTAGTGCTCTCGAGCAACCCAAGGTGGTTGTTCATCGAGACTACCACTCACGTAATTTAATGATTTTAGACGATGACAGCATTGGAGTGATTGATTTTCAAGATGCAGTCTACGGTCCTATCACCTATGATTTAGTGTCTCTTTTAAAGGATTGCTACGTGCGTTGGCCTGTGAAGTTAATCCAGGAAAGAGTCTTAAATTACAAGCAAAGGTTAGAGCAATTGGGGCTAATAGACGATGTTAATGATCAGGCGTTTTTACGTTGGTTCGATCTTATGGGGTTACAAAGACATATAAAAGTGATGGGTATCTTCTCTCGGTTGGCGTTAAGAGACCGTAAAGTGGGTTACCTGAATGATCTCTCTTTAGTGGTTGCCTATAGTTTAGAGATAACCACCCTTTATCCAGAGACCCATGAATTTGGCTATTGGTTCAAACAAAACATCATGCCTCATGTGCAAAAACAGAGTTGGTATAATGATCGGAGTGGTCAGTTATGAAGGCAATGATCTTGGCTGCTGGGCTGGGCGCTCGACTGCGACCACTGACTGATAGAACGCCGAAACCCATGATTAAGGTCGCAGGGAAACCGTTGCTTGAGCATCTCATTGAAAGACTCGTAGGTGCGGGTATTACTGAAGTTGTCATTAATGTCTCTTGGTTGGCTGATCAAATAGAAGACTATTTTTCTGATGGTAGCCAATTCGGGGTGACGATCAATTGGTCTCGTGAAGACAGCCCTCTAGAGACTGGGGGTGGCATCTCTAACGCTTTACCAATTTTAGGCTCAGCTCCTTTCTTATTGATTAGTGGTGATATTTGGACTGACTTTCCCATTGAAACCTTAGTACTCAAACCGTTAGAGTCGAACAACTTAGCTCATTTAGTGTTGGTGGATAATCCCGAACACAATCTAAGTGGAGACTTTTCGCTAGAGCACAGCAGAGTAGGCTTTGGGGCGGAACGACACACCTATAGTGGTATCAGCATATTAAGCCCCGAGTTGTTTAAGGACATCGATGCGCAGGGGGATATTTTCCCATTGCGCAATATACTGCGACCAGCAATCCTTTCCGATCAGATAAGCGGCACTCTTTATTCAGGAGAATGGTGTGATGTGGGTACTTTAGAGCGGTATACTCATTTAACTAAGCAGATCGCAGAGAGTCAAGATGCCACTACTTAAGAATCCCAAACTATTTTTCTGGTTGGCCATTGTGGCTGTGACCTTATTGTCGTTATTGCCAATTAATGNACCTCAANAGCTGGTCAGCNGGCAGGACAAGATACACCATTCTATTGNTTATGGAGCTCTGTATTTCTTAGCTATCTGTGCTTATGGTTTTCGATTTTCGATATGGAGAATTGGCGCTATTTTAGTCCTCTTTGGGCTGCTTATGGAAATAGCCCAGTCTATGATAGCNTATCGTTATGGGGACCCATTTGATTTACTTGCCNACACTTCGGGCATCCTTTTAGTGGGTGTTGCTTACAGCATGCGCCGCCGGCGATCATGATTTCTGTCTATCGCGGCAGTGATTATTTTGAAGCTCAATTACTGAGAGACTTGATCGAGCAAGATGGCGTACAGGTATTCCTTCACGGGGCATCATTGCAGGGAGGTTTGGGCGAGATCGCGGTCATGGGGCATTTATCGATCATGGTTAATGAAGTAGATCAGGCTAACGCGTTAGATATTGTGACAGCTTACGAACGCGGTGACTTTGCCTTGGAGAGCGAAGAATGACTAGTCAAATTAAGCGGCTCATGCTTTGGATGGCACCTCTGGGAGGCGCCGGAGTATCGGCTTCAATGTTATCTTATGGTTGGGCTATGGAAGGGGCTTTGACCGCTGGGCTGACGTTTCTTTGTGCATTATGGTGGATCTTTGAGCCGATCCCGATTCCAGCGACCTCTATGATTCCCTTAGGTGTTATGCCTCTCCTGGGTATCTTAGATGGCAAGCAGGTTGCTCAAGCATATGGAGACCCACTTATTATTTTACTCATGGGCGGCGCCATGTTGTCCAAAGCCATGGAAAAAAGTGGCGCTCATCGGCGGATTGCTTTGGGTTTAGTGAACCTATTTGGCGGCGAGAACCAGAGTCGATTAGTATTTGGTTTCATGGTTGCCTCCGCCGCATTAAGCATGTGGGTTTCAAACACGGCAACCACCCTTATGTTGTTGCCTGTTGCCTATGCAGTCATAGACAGCGTGAAAAATTCTGATGAAAGTCAAAGGCTAGCAGTAGCACTCTTTTTAGGGATTGCCTATTCAGCAAGTATTGGAGGCCTAGGCACCCCAATAGGCTCGCCGCCTAATGTCATTTTCCTTAAGGTGTATGCTGAAACCACCGGCTCAATACCCAGCTTTAGTCAATGGATGGCTTGGGCGCTGCCCGTGGTAGTAATTATGATTCCGGTAGCGGGTTTGTGGATGACGCGACATTTAAAAAATGGCGCACCACTAGAAATACCGAAAGTTGGTGATTGGCGCGTCGAAGAAATTCGAGTGTTAATTATATTTGGCTTAACGGCCCTAGCATGGATTACCCTGCGTGAGCCATTCGGTGGCTGGACGACTTGGTTTGGCGTGCCTTCGGCAAATTATGCAGCAGTAGCCTTGACTGCAGTAGTGTTAATGTTTGTGGTGCCTAATGGATCCGGAGGCAGATTGTTGGATTGGGAGTCGGCATCCACTATTCATTGGGGTGTTTTGTTATTATTTGCTGGTGGCATTGCTATTGCGAAAGCCTTCGCGATTACAGGTATTAGCTCAGCAATAGGAGATGCGCTCTCCGGCGTGACTCGCTTGTCAATTATTGTGGTGATAGCCGTTGTCGCTATGGTGGTCACCTTCCTCACAGAAATCACCAGTAACACGGCCACCACAGCTTTGCTTATGCCAATTCTTGCGGCCGCTTCATTAGGCGCTGGTTTTGAACCAGCCCTCTTAATGTTGCCTGCAGCCTTATCTGCAAGCTGCGCTTTCATGTTGCCAGTGGCTACGGGGCCCAACGCGATTGTTTTTGGTACCGGCAAGATCACGGTCGAACGAATGGTAAGAGAAGGGCTAGTGCTCAATTTAATCGGGATTCTAGTGATTACCGGCGTGGTCTATTTTTGGCTAGGTGGTCAGTAATATTAACAATTGGCTAGAGCTAAAGGATAAGGTTTAGTTTTCTATTAGTAACTTTACGTTACTTGGTTTTAGTATCTGGCTACCAGCAAAAGATAGAACCAGAGCCGTCATTTCGTCCCAAGTATCTGCTTTTCGAATACCTTTGATAGCTTGATCAATGGCTCCTGCTTGATACATCAACATTCTAAGATGAGGGCCACTGCACCGTTTAAGTGCGCGACGAAAGAGTGGTAAGCGTTTTTCCCAAACGCCAGCATTCTTTAAAGCCCAGTCACTGTGTTCGCCCCTAGCTACCTGTTCGCTCGCCTTAACTAGAATGCGTAATTCTCTAGTGATAGCCCACAGGAGTGGAACTGCGTCGGTCCCTTCATTCTGCAAACCTCGCAATGATCTCGCGGCAGATTGAGCATCGCCCATTAATATTTTGTCGACAAATTCAAACAGGTTATACCTTGCACTATCAGCAACTACTGAGGACATTGTTGTTGCATCGACTTTGCCGTCTACCGCCAACAATTTAAGCTTCTCTATTTCTTGAGTGGCGGCTAAAAGGTTGCCCTCAACACGCTCTGCAAGAATCTGAACGGCCTCTTGGTTTGCGTCTACCCCTGAAGCATGAAGGCGCTGCTTAATCCAGCGCGGTAATTGTTCACCCGTGATGGGCCACACTTGGATATGGGCTCCCAAGGATTCAATGCTTTTAACCCACTTACTGTTTTGTGCGGCGCGTTCGAGCTTAGGAGCGACTATTAACAATAAATTATCTGGGTTTGGATTAGCGCAGAGTTCACAAATTGCCTTACTGCCCTTATCACCAGGTTTGCCATTACCAATATTAATTTCTATTATTTTCTTTTCAGCAAACAGCGATAACGCGTTAGCTTCATTGTGCAGTTGGTCCCAGTCAAATTTACCATCGCTATAAAAAACATCCCTTCCGGAAAATCCTTGCTGCCGGGCTGCGAGACGCAGTGCGTCGGCTGATTCTTGTGCTAGTAAGGGTTCATCTCCGCTAATCATATAGGCAGGCAAGAGATCTTTGTGAAGGTGGTTTTTGAATTGCTCTGGTCGTATTTTCATCACTTACTCTTAGGGGTTTTCAGCACTCTCCTCACTGAGGTAAAACGCGCAATCGATTCAATATTTGACGCGCTATATCTTCGCGCATTCCGTTGCGTATAAATTGCTCCTCATTATCTGAAGCTAGGATGTCGTCCTCACTAAATTNATAAACACGTTCCACAGAGGCTGTGGATAAAGGTATTATTTGATTGCCTTGAGCGTCGGTAATATAAAAATCAACATCTTCGTTAAGCTGGTACTCGGCAACTCGAGCACTGGCATTCAGGCTTGCGGTACGATGATTTTGTCTAAAGTCGACAATAACGACAGCATAATCTGCGCCTGCAGAATTAGGCGCAACCTTTATGCCATAGGTGTTAAGGGCTCGTCTTAACTCTGTGATCAGTGCGCTACTAGGATTACTTGAGGAGATGTAAATAGTCCCGATTGATGAAGGAACTATCTGAGCATCCCGCAACTGCCAACCACAGCTAGCGAGTAGGAAAGTAAGGGCTGTTAGCAATTTTTTTTGTTTCATCACCAGTCTCTTAGTTAGCTACGATATTAATTAATCTACCGGGTACAATAATAATTTTGCGAATGGTAAAGCCTTCTATAAAGCGTTGAACATTAGCATCTTGGAGAGCAATTTCTTCAATGTCCTGCTTTGAAATATCGGCAGACACTTCGATTTTACCGCGTACCTTACCATTCACTTGGAGGACTAAGGTTATTGTCATGCGAACCAAAGCTGACTCGTCAACAACGGGCCAGCTAGCATCTGCGACTGATTCTGAGTTACCCAGAGTCGCCCACAAACTATGACAGATATGCGGTGCTACAGGGGATAAAAGCAAAATAGCACAGGTCAAAGCTTCATGTCTTACCGCGATAGATTGTGCATCTGACTCATTTAGCTTAGCAATATCGTTTAGCAATTCCATAACTGCAGCAATCGCCGTATTGAAGGTATTGCGTCGGCCATAGTCATCGTTAACCTTGCCAATGGTTTCGTGAGTCTTACGTCGCAGATCTTTTTGCGTCTCGTTAAGGCTGCCGACATTTAGAGGATCAGCGCTATTAAGCCTTAGATGATCATGAACCATCTTCCATAGTTTGCGCAAGAAACGGTAAGCACCAGAAACGCCCTCATCACTCCATTCTAGAGTTTGCTCTGGAGGCGCAGCAAACATTGTGAACAGCCGTACCGTATCAGCACCATATTTATCAATAGTCGTCTGTGGGTCTATGCCATTATTTTTAGATTTAGACATCTTAGTAATGCCGCCACTGTGAACTGGCAGGCCAGTTNTAATATCGATGGCAGACAGGGCACGACCCTTAGCGTCTCGCTCAACCTTAACGTCGCGGGGGGATAGCCAGACTTTTCGACCAGCGCTTTCAGTATAAAATGATTCGGCCAGCACCATACCTTGGCACAGTAAGCTCTTAAAGGGTTCNCTGCTGCCCACTAGNCCTTCATCACGCAATAATTTGTGGTAAAACCGAGCATAGAGCAAATGCAAAATAGCGTGCTCTATACCACCCACATATTGATCTACTGGAAGCCAGTAATCGGCTCGCGCTGGATCGAGCATTGCGCTATCTAAGTTGGAACAGGTAAACCGAGCGTGATACCAGGATGACTCCATAAAGGTGTCAAAAGTGTCTGTTTCATGCTCAACTGATAGGCCATTCAAGTCGGCCATACGCCAATTTTTGTCTGCCTTAATGGGGGATTGGATGCCATCCATCGTAACGTCGGTGGGTAAAATTACTGGCAATTTATCTAGAGGCACTGGAATTTCGCCACCCTCCGCCAAATTGTACATGGGGATAGGCGCACCCCAGTAGCGCTGACGACTAACACCCCAATCACGCAGGCGATAGTTGGTGGTTACTGAACCATGGTTAGTGGACTCAAGATCAGCTGCTATGGCATCAAAGGCGGCAGCGAAATCAAGTCCGTTGTATGGACCTGAATTAACGAGTAGTCCTTTTTCAACAAAAGCTTCAACATCAACGTCACAATGTTGGTCATTTTTTGGCGCCACAACCTGCTTTATGGGTAGTTGATATTTCTTAGCAAACTCATGGTCACGTAGATCATGACCGGGCACTGCCATTACTGCTCCCGAGCCATAGTCCATCAACACATAATTTCCCACCCATACGGGAACAGGTTCCCCCGTCAATGGATGCAGGGCTGTGATACCAGTATCTATTCCACGCTTTTCCATTGTGGCCATCTCTGCTTCAGACATTTGCTGTGTTTGGCACTGTTCTATAAATTCTGCTAGCGAAGAATTAGTTTGAGCAACTTCCAGTGCTATTGGATGCTGGGTTGCTAATGTTAGGTAGGTAACGCCCATCAAAGTATCAGGCCGAGTGGTATAGACTTCAAAGTCTTGGTGCCCAGAAACGCCTTGTGACAAATCAAAGGTAACATTGACACCACGACTCTTGCCAATCCAATTACGTTGCATTGTCTTAACTTGTTCTGGCCACTGATCCAAATCGTCCAAATCGTCCAATAACTGCTCGGCATAGTCTGTGATACGTATGAACCATTGGGGAATTTCTTTTCGCTCTACTGGGGTATCACACCGCCAACAGCAACCATCAATTACTTGCTCGTTGGCTAGTACTGTAGCGTCTTTAGGACACCAATTAACCGCGCTGGTCTTTTTGTAAACAAGCCCCTTTTCGTACAGCTTTGTGAAAAACCACTGTTCCCAGCGATAATAGTCGGGCTCGCAGGTAGCCAATTCTCGTGACCAGTCGATACCAAAGCCAAGAGACTTTAACTGTGCCTTCATGTAAGCAATATTTTCATGGGTCCATTTAGCCGGTGCCGTTTTATTTTCTACGGCGGCATTTTCAGCCGGCAAGCCAAAGGCGTCCCAACCCATAGGTTGAAGCACATTTTTCCCTTGCATGCGCTGATATCGAGCAATGACGTCGGTGATTGTATAGTTGCGCACATGGCCCATATGCAATTTCCCGCTAGGATAGGGAAACATGGCTAGGCAATAGAACTTTTCTTTGTCAGGATCTTCAGTGACTTCAAAGGACTTGTTTTCTGTCCAGAACTTTTGGGCTTCTCGTTCTATCTGAGCTGGGTTATATACTACGTCTGAGGTCATTAATATTCACTGCTTATAAGGATTACGAATTAAGCGTGAATTATAGGCGAATGA
>JGI26247J51722_1000200_pt1 | contig 26013 bp, 35 predicted proteins | sample SaaInlV_100m_DNA_2_FD_51722 | JGI IMG/M metagenome (IMG submission 51722)
ATCAAGAGACAAAACATGTTAAACCAGAATTTCATGATTTTTTAAATCAAGTATTAAACAAAAAACCAGATGAAGGGTTTAATAAAATTTCATCATATGCAGAAGTTTTGTTTGAAAAAGATATAGAATCTAATGATGTGATTAACAATTTATCATCATTTCATGTTTGGAGTGATTCATACATTCAAGAAAGAAGGAATTGGAAACCAGAAAAACCAATGAAAGCAGTATTCTTAAAAACAATAAAAATTCCAGAATTTAATTTGCCATTAAAATCAGAGTTTTCAGGATGCAAATCTTGGATAGAATTAAATTCTAATTTTCAAGAAGGTGAATCATCATTGAAAGATAATGAAATTGAAGAAAAATTACAGGAATTCAAGGAGATTGTTAAATGAAATATAAAAAATTAGGAAAAAGTGGAATTGAAATTTCAGAGATTGGTTTTGGAGCATGGACAATTGCATTGAATTGGTGGGGGAAAGAGATTGATGAAGACGAAGCTAAAAGAATGTTGAAAAAAGCATATGATTGTGGAATAAATTTCTTTGAAACAGGAGACATGTATGGGAAAGGTAAGAGTGAACGATTGATTGGAGAGACCTTCAAAGATATGAGAGACGAGATTATAATTTCAACTAAATATGGTTATGATTTTGAACAAGTTAAACAAATTGGACATACAGAATTACCACAACAATTTGATGAAAAATTTACTCGTAAAGCATTAAACAATAGCTTGGATAGGTTGAAGACAGACTATGTCGACATGTATGGATTACATAATCCAAAGATGCACCACATTAAAGATGATTCTATTTTCAATACATTGGATAATTTAATTGAAGAAGAAAAAATCAGAACGTATCAGATTGCTCTAGGACCAGCAATAGGATGGACAGCAGAAGGATTAGAATCAATGAAAAGAAAGAATGTGACTGCGGTCCAAACTGTGTTCAATGTTTTAGAGCAAACACCAGGAAATGAATTATTAAATTCAGGTATAGAAAATGATGTAGGGATTCTAGTTAGAGTTCCGGATGCATCAGGAATTTTAACGGGAAAAGTAAATGCAGATACAAAAATTGATGAAAAAGATCATCGTTCAGTAAGAAAAGGGGAATGGATTAAGGCTTCATTGAAAAAAGTTGAAGAGTTGAAACCAATTGCAAATAGAAATGGATTCAGTATTAAAGAATTGGCCATTAAATTTATCCTATCAAAACAAGGAATTTCATCAGTTTTTCCAACAGTGATTAGTGAAGAAGAGATTCAAACATTTTCAGATATGTCAGATGGGAAATATCTAAGTGATTCAGATATGAAAGAAATTGACCAACTGTATAAACAATGGTGGTCAGAAAATCCATACGAATTGAAAGCTACTCAGGTTGCATAGTATCAGATATTTCACGAATCAATTCTCATTAAGATTTAATTGTAGATAATAGAACATTTCTATGATGAGCTCACATTCAGTTTTAGTTTTTTCATTACTATTAATCTCATCAATTATTTTTGTATCCAGTTTTAGTACTAGTTTTGCTGACGAAGTTATTGCCACAAGTACAGGTTTTGAAGATTCAACCATACTTGAATTAAAAAATAGTAGAGGGAATACTGCAGATATCAATACAGTAAGGATTTGGTTAAGCGGAGATAATGAATTCAAATCTTTCAAGACTGAAGAAGGATGGATGGGGAAAAATACACCTCAAGGAGTAATTGTCTTTACATCTCAAAATGAAATAGCTCCAGGTCAATCTGTAAAATTTGGAATTAAGACTATAGAAAATAATCCAGTGATAAATTGGAAAGCATTGGATTCAAATGGTGAAATAATTAGTTCTGCAAGTACAACAGTTTCAGATTCCAAAACATCTCAAAATAAACCAGAATTAAATCAACCAAAGATTGTTACAATAAAAGAAAATTCAAACTTCAGATTCATTCCAGAAAAACCAGCGTCANATTCGGATTTTAGAGTAGTAGGAGAAGANTTTGTTCCAAACCAATCACTTGATTTCTATATTTCAAATGAATTACAAAAATCAGTTAAAGTTGATGAAAATGGAAGGATATTATTCACAGCTAAANTACCAATTATTCTAAATGATGAAAGAACTGAATTTATTTTACGAGATTCAGGTGGAAATGAAAAAAGTCTCAGTATTAGAATTCCACAATTAGAAAATAGGGAAATTGCAGACGTCATAAAATTATCACTTGGTAATACACCGCAAGAGGTCAAACGAGGAGACGTAATAACACTTGAAGGAATGTCAACTCCAAATACAACATTGACGATTACATCAAAAGATGTAAATGGAAATATTCTTGCAATTGACACTATTCAAGTAAGATTTGATGGTAAATGGACTTATGATAATTTGTTTGCCCCAGATTTAGATTTGGGAACAGTTTCTATTGAGATTGACGATGGTAAAAGTAAAGCATTAAGAAATATTGAAGTCATAAGTGCAAAAATAATCAATATAATAAGTACAGAAACAAGTATTGAAGCTGGAAATGTAATTGTGTTTGAAGGAATTGCAATTCCAGATCAAGAAATGTCAGTAATAATTGAAGATGCAATAGGTACAGAAATGTTTTCTAGAACTGTATCGGTTGGAGAATCAGGGATGGTTAATTTCAATGTAGAAATACCAAGAGGTTCGGTTGAAGGGACTTATNTTTTATCAGCATTTCAAGGAAATGAATCTGGAATTACAGTTTTCGGCGTAGGACAAGAACCAGAACCAATTTTAATTGTCAGACCAATAAAATTGAATTTCTCAGCAAACGAAGAAATTAATATTGAAATTCAAGGTCCATCTAATGCACAAGTTGCAATTATTTTGATTGATTCTGCAGATAGAGAGAAATTTTCAGATACACTAAACTTAGGACCAGATGGAAAAGAATCATATAAAATTCAATCAGGAGAATTACCTACCGGTGCATATACATTGAATGCAAAGAGAGGCGAAAGTAGTGGGTCAGAAGTGTTTACAATAGGATTGAAAACTGGCTCTGGTGCAATTTCAATTCAAACAACTAGAGAGGATTATAAACAAGGAGATCAAATATTGATACTCGGAAGTACTGGTGCAATTAATGTTCTACTAGATATTACAATTACAGATTCTGATGGAAAAACTATTAAGAAAATTGNAACATTTTCAGATAGATTTGGAGTATTCAAAGTAGATAATTTTAGAATTCCAATAGATGCCACANTAGGAACGTGGACAATTAATGCAAAAAGTGGCGGAAATTTCAAACTAACAGAATTCCAAGTATCTGGAGAGAATCAAGAATTAGTGATATTTACAGATAAGGAAAATTACAATACNAATGAATTAATGAACATCTCAGGATCCGGAGCAAGATTCTCATCAACAGTTACAATGAAAATATTTGATTCAGAATCAGTCAAAATTGGCGAACTAAATATTACTGCAAAAAGTAACGGAGAATATCTAACAATATGGCGGATTCCAGCAGATTTAGAAATTGGAGAATATGAAATTACAGCAGACGATGGTGCATCAAATACATCTATAAAATTCAAGATTAATTGATTAACTAACGGTTTTTATTTCTCAATTTTTCGTCTAAAGTTATGAATCTAAAAGACAAAATTGGCGACTATCCAAATTTTCCTAAAAAAGGAATTTTGTTTAGAGATTTTTCACCGATTTTAGGCGATCCATCTGCACTTTCGTTTGTAGTGGATGAATTTGAAAAGAAATTTCATCCTAATGATGTAGATGTCTTTGCAGGAATTGAATCCAGAGGATTCATCTTAGCAACAGCATTAGCGTTAAAGTATAACAAAGGAATGATTTTGTTACGAAAAGCAGGAAAATTACCAGGAAAAACTGTCAAAACATCTTACACAATCGAATATGGTAAAGCAGTTATGGAAATACAAAAAGACGTAATTCAACAAGGACAGCGAGTTCTCATTTGTGATGATTTACTCGCAACAGGTGGAACCGCCAAAGCAGCTGCAAAATTAATTGAAAAAATTGAAGGNACAGTTGTAGGATTTGCATTCATTATAGAATTACTTGAACTAAATGGACGAGAAAAAATTAAAGAATATAGATCAGAATCACTGGTGGAATACTAATGGAAGAATCTGCAGAGATTGGAATTTTTGGTGGTACAGGAATTTATGATTCAGGATTATTGAAAGATCCAAAAGAAATTACAATAGATACGCCATATGGAAAACCATCAGATTCAATTACAATCGGTGAATTTAATGGAAGAAAAATTGCATTTTTACCTAGACATGGAAAAAAACATACAATTCCACCACATATGATAAACTATAGAGCAAACATTTGGGCATTCAAAGAATTAGGAGTAAAAAGAATAATTGCCCCATCAGCAGTTGGAAGCTTAAAAGAAGAGTTTGCACCGAGTGACTTTGCATTACCAACACAGTTTTTAGATTTTACAAAATCAAGAAAAGGTTCATTTTCAGAAGATGGAAGAGTAATACATATTTCAGTTGCAGACCCATTTTGTCCAGAATTACAAAATGCCATTTTAGATGTTGCAGATGAACAAGAACTAAAAATTCACAAAGAAGCAACATATGTTTGCATCGAAGGACCAAGATTTTCAACCAAGGCAGAATCAAAATTTTATAAAAGTACAGGCGCAGAGATTATCGGTATGACACTTGTACCAGAATGTCAATTAGCGAGAGAAGCACAAATTTGCTATGCATCAATTTCAACAGTAACAGACTATGATGTATGGGCAGAAAAACCTGTTACTGCAAAAGAAGTTATTGCAACATTATCAAAAAATGTTGAATTAACAAAAAAACTTCTCACCAAATTAATTGACAAGATTCCTATTTCAAAATCATGTTCATGTGAAAAGGCATTGGAAGAAGCAGAATTTTAATCGTCAGCAAAAGATTCTCTTTGTAATCCTTCAGGAAGAGTAAGATCACCCTGAATTAGATTTTTTTGTAAAGTGTCAATGACAACATCTAGATCATAACCTAAGTCTTTGATATTTTTTTCAACATCCTCAGTAAGTTTTACGCCTATATTTTGACCTCCAATTCTTCCAAATGCAATTCCAAGGAAAGGAAATGAATTTTCATCGATGATGAAATTACCGATAATTTTTGCAGCCATTTGAGTTCCAGTAATCTCTTGAACATTAACAGTAATTTTCAAGATTAAATTTCAACTGCAGTATGTATATGATCTAATACAAGAAAACTTGAATGAAAATCATCTACAATTTTATAATCTTGGATTTTTAAGTCAATGAGTTTTTCATCAGCTGTTTCAAATTTTATCATTCCAGTTTCATTTAATTTTACTAATTTCCATTTGTCTTTTCCTTTTTGTAATTTACTTACAATGACTGCCCATTTTTCATTATCTTCAATTCGTGGCATTCCAACTATATCAGAGATAGAATCAATTCCTAATGTTTTTTCTTCACAAAATGCTTTCATACATGAAGCACATCTCCAAACATCAACAGACCCAATTGTTCTTTCATCAACGTTTATGTTAACAGGAGCAAGATATGTTATCTGAGGATTGTTACAACATTTGTAAATTTCAGGAGCTTTTGGTTTGTCTTCAGAATCACCTAGAGTTTTTCTAGTATAGCTTTGAGGTTTTCCGGAAGGAGCGTCAGATTCACTCATATTTTTTCATTTTATTTGTTATATTTAGTCCTTGCATCATCATAAGATACTTCCAATGCAACACCGATGTTATCGATGTTCAAGTTTTTCTTGAATTCTTTTTGTTCTCGTTCACACATTTTTCGATACATATTGACTGCAGTGAATCTAGGATGCATTGCCTCAAACTCTTCATTAGGCATGTCGATGAATCCTCCCAACTCCACTAGTTTTTTTGAGTTTTGAGTTGCATCATCAAATGAAATATTCAGATCACTGGAAATTTTGGACGTATTCATTTTTCCGTGCATTACAACATGTAAGAAAATTTTTGCCTGAATTTCGGTTAATCTTATTTCAGATACAAGAGTTTTAATTATTTGTGAGAGATTCATTTTTTATCATAACTCAAGATCATCTTTTGATTTTTTAACAAATTTCTTAGTTACGATTTTAAATGAAATACCCAATGTGATGAAATTAGTAATCAATCCAGCAACACCACCAAAAATTAGATCACTAGTTACGGTCCATATAACAAAAAATACAATTAATGTAGGAACGGCGATAATTATTGCAACTAAAGAACCTTTAGTGATTAGATCCTTTGATGTTACTTTTTTTGCAGGGTTTTCAGTCAACAGTTTCAGATGGGATTCTACCTATAAAAATCAAAGATGCTTTATATTTGGTAAAACTAATTTTGTGTGTATTGAGTAAATATGCAAATGCAACACAACCAACTGAAAAATCTCTAAATTATGTAATACCTATAATTTTACTAGTTTTTTTTGGATTAGTCTATGCAATGTCATTACGAGCAGATAATGGATTTGTTAGTTTCATCTTAATTGGAATAGCTTTAGTGACAATAGTTTACTGGACTAAAGTAATTAAAAAAATGGTTATCACTCAAAAACCAAAATTTACTGCAAGAGAACAAGAAACAAAGAATTGGGTATATGATTTAATCAAAGGAAATAATGAAACAGTTTTTGTTGCAGAAGTTCCAGGACCAGAAGATAAAATTGCCGTCAGATTAATTGATAATATTTTATACATCAGAGGATCACAAGGATTTTCAAAAGAAGTTCAAATTGAAGGATCAAAAGAAACTGAAATTGGTGATTTCAAATATAGAAATGGCGTATTGACATTAAGAATTAAAACATCAGAAGCTCTTTGATTCTTCTAACTTTTTTGGTAGATACTTCTCAGTGATATTATTAAGACCATATTTAGAAAATGCTTCCAGTTCTGCTTTTCTTTTAATCTTTATGAATACTTCCAGTTCTCTTTTCCATAGTCCTTCTTGATATCTAGGATCTTTCAGTAAATCATAACAACGTTTGATATCAGATTCGGTCATTGGGATTGTAGGAAGTTTGAATTTATCAATGTCNGTAGCCCACACACCCATCCATTTTGCATCAGGTACAGTTAATCCTTTAAGATGAGCCGCATTTGCTGAACCAGATTTTATAACCATTGCAATATGTTCTCCATAAACATCACCGTCAGTTAAAATTACAACAGGTAAACCCATTTCATCATGTAATCGTTTTAATAAAGTACGAGTTGAACGAGGTGCTTGGCCTCCTGTATTGATAATTATTGATTTGAATTTTTTATCAACTTGTTCTTCTACAAATCTAGTAAACAAACCACCTTTTTCTATAGCAATTACAAGTTCAGCACTAGTATCAACCAACTCTGCAGAAGTCATACTTGGACCAATTGCATATCCATCAGGATGACTAGAAAGATTTTGTGTCTTTCCTTCATATCCAGGAATTGTGTATTCTATTGTCAAGTCACCAAAAATACTACTTCTTTCTTCAGGAAATACGTAGAAGTCTTCTCTAGGTTGGGACAAAACAGCTTCTAAATCAACTATGATGTTATCAGATTCACCTTGGTCTTCAAAATCTACAGCAAATGCTTGAGAAGAATAATAAACATCTCTAAGAGTAGACGATTTTTTTTCATGTGTTAATTTGTTTGCAAAAAATGCAAGCCACAGTAATTGAGTAAATGAACGTAATTGAGAACTGTTTCTTGAACTTCTCAGGGAAGTGTTAGTTCCAAGTACATACTGTCTTAATTTCTTATCATAAATTATATTGCTGATAGAACGATTTGGGATTGANAATTTTGGAAATTCACCATTTTCAAGATCTTCATACACTTGGGCACCATGCTTTTTGAGAAGATCAATCAAATTTTTTGATTTATCAATTTTATCTTTTTTAGTCTGTTTTTTGATTTCTTTTTTAGTCTGTTTTTTAGCCATTCTTTTTTACCTCTCCTTGTGATCCTTCTGAATTAATCAATGCAGTTTCTTCTTTTATCATTTCTTTATAGTTTGGTTCTTTTTTATTTCCAGATAATTCAGTGCAAAATTGTGCTACAAGAGGTAAATATTTTGAATACAGATTTGCACGTTTTTTTGCCATTTCGGCTTGACCTTTTTTAGACATATATCCAGAAAGTTTTCTTGATAAAAATTGAAGTGCCAATCTAAGTTCTTTTTCAATTTCCGGCCTATCGGCAACATTTTCTTTTCCTACTGTTTTGTACGGCACTCTAGTTGAACAAATATGTGAAACAATTATGAGAGGAGCAGAATCATTTTTGACTTTATAGCGATTCCAATCTGTATCTTTTACAACTTTCAGTACCACATCACTACCTTCATCATATAACAGTGGAATTCTATTTGCAAATCTGTATACAGTAGTGCCACGTGTTTCAATTTTACCTCCATATGCGATTCCCATTTCTATAACAAATGGAAATCCAGAATATGCAGACGCGGTTCTTTGAACTACAGCCATAAAATCAGGTTCAAATCTTCTCTCAATTCCTTTTTCAAGTGGACCGTCGCCAAGTGGTGCTAAACATGTAGGATCAGGTGATCTAAATCCATCATATGTTTGCAATGCATCACTTAATTTTACTAATTCTTGGTCGGTCATATTTCCAACTCTAGTTTCAGGTTTGAACTTAGCAAATTTACAAAATTCTAATGCAGCCGTTGGACCTACTCTTTGAAATCTTTTCGATAAAAAGTGGGTAAGAGATTCACCTTGAACAGTATTTGCTAATTGTTTATAGTAATGACTTTCAACATCCATTTCTGCTACAAGGGTTTGAGAAGTACTATAATCCCAATAAACCAATTTGTTATTTCGAAGATCAACATCTTCAATTCTAATTCTTTGTAATTTTTCAAAATCTGCTTCAAGAAATGACATTAGAGATAATACAACACGTACAGGTCTGGTAAGTGATTTCCATTTTTTTTCAGTCTTTTTCATAATTTCATCATATGTGAATTTCTTTTTTGACATTCCAAGTTCTTTCCTAACTTTTTCAATCATTTTATCATCAACATTTGGAATTTGATAGTGTGTATCAACAAGCATTCGACGGATTGTTTCAACATCAATTCCATAAGGATGAGGTGCAATGATTGTTGGGGCAGGTGGCATTGAGCGAATTATTGCTTTATGGTGAAATTTCTCACCTTTAGGATCATCAAAAGAAATTGTTGCATATGGAGTAATCAACGAAGTTTGATAAACATAATCACGAATTTTTGTACCTGCTTTGGAATAATCACCATCTAAACAAATACTTACACTTAATCCTTTTTCAGAACTAGGTGTTTCTTGTTTTTTTAATATGACAGGTTTATTTTTTTGAATATCTAGTAACATTTCAAAATCGAAACGAGTTTTTCCATCTGCATTACTTTTGACTTTTACAGATTTGTTTGTAGTAATTTGTCCATATAGTATAGCCATAGTTGCACCCAATCCAAACATTCCACGTGCTTGTTTAAGACCAAATTTTGAACCATACAAAACAGTTCCAAATGCNAGAGGGACATGTTTTGAAGGAATTCCAGGACCGTTGTCTTTTACAGTTAAGATGTATTGTTTTGGGTCAGGTTTTTCAGGATCTACTGCTTTAATTGTCATATGAATATTAGGTAAGATTCCACTATGATCACATGCATCAAGTGAATTTTCTACGAATTCACGTACTGCAGTGTATAATGAACGAGTAGGATTACTAAATCCGGCAAGATCACGATTACGATAAAAAAACTCACTAGGAGAAATTTGATTGAATTGTTCGTTAGAAGACATCTTGATTTTCCCACAATAATGCTTTATCAGCTTTTTCACGTCTTCTAGCAGATTCTAATTTACTGTAAACAGGACCATGCATGCTCCCACTACAAAGTGAAGCGATTGCATCAACTGCTGGTCGTAATTGATTTGGTTCTCCAATTATTCCAACAGTTCTACCATAGACAGAAATTGTAGCACCAGTTAAATTTTCCATGTTTACTCTAGCAGTTCCATTTTCACCAATAATTCTTCCTTTAATTCGTTCAATTTGATCAGGAGATTTACCACCAAATTCACGTAAATCGATAACATGTAAACTATTTTCTCCACGTAAAAGTCGAAATGANTTTTCTGGAGAAAAACCCCTACCAATTGCNGAAACAATTTCAACAGATTTGAATGGACTAATGTTACCATCAATTTTATCACTAGTAATCATTACCTCACCAGTTTCACTATCAATATTCAAATTAACATGACATTTTTTTTCAATTTGACGTTTGGTGTTTCCAGATTTTCCTATAATAACACCAATTCTTTCAATGGGAATTCTAATTAATTTTTCAAAGCTCATTTTGTTATCCTTTCAAGAATATCAGCAGGGTTTTCTACTGTTAATCCTCGTTTTACAAAGAAGTTGGTTATGTTATTAATGTCTCTTTTCAAAAAATTCATTGTATTGGGGTGTGTTGTATCAACTGCAGATCCCAGATCAAACAATTTTAGACCATTTTTTGTTTTAAAAATATTATATTCCGAAAAATCACCATGTACCAATTTTGCTTTTTTGAATAAATCAGAAATTAGAGCAATTGATTGATGATAGTCATTTTCATCAACTTCAGATTCTAATAGAGTATTCTCAGGTTTTCCATTCTTTCCCTCAAAATCCATTATCAGTATATTTTTTGAGACATGTCTAGGGGTTACTACAGATATACCACAATCATAACATTTTGAAATATTTTGAAATTCTTTTCTAGCCCAAAGATAAACTAGATTTTTTGTTCCTTTTTTAATACTGGTAAATCTAGGATCACCCATAACATATTGACTTCTTTTTTTAAAATTAGATGTAGTGACCAAATAGATTTTTAGTGCAATATCGTTATCTTCAGGATCTTTTGCCCAAAATACCACAGATTCTTTTCCTGCTTTTACAACCCCATTAACATAAGAAATTATTTTTGAAGTAATTAGACTATAGAGTTGCATTACAGTGATTTTATCTAAAACTTCATTGACTACTTTATTTTTTTTAAATCCATCATCTAAAGTCTTCTTTTTTTTCTTTTGTTCAAGTTTAGATTTTATCTTTAATTCGATTTTTTTTTCAGAATTATTAGACATATCTTATATCATATCTACAAATAAAAAATCATTTCTAAGATCAAAAGTCTTTTGGGATATGATCATTATCTTTTAACCAGTCAACTTGAGGTAAAGTAAATCTCCAAACTATATCTCCACGTTCGTCTTGTTTAAAATCCCAAGGAGCTATTACTACAACATCATTATCTCTAATCCAAATTCTTCGTTTTAATTTACCTCTAATTCTTCCTCTTCTAGTAATATCATCAGCACATTTTACAAGAACTTGATCACTTCCTAATAGTTTGATTACTCTACCATACAATTCGCCTTCTTCGGCTAATCTAATTTCTTTTAATGCACTTTCATTGAGTACTTTACGTTTTCCCACGCAAAAGATATGTAAATTTTGTATATAATTGTGGTGTTACATCTTGAATAGTATCAAAAATGGCACACCTTCAATACGTCTAACACTTTTCTCAGAACCAAGTCCTAGACTTGTTGCAAGAGATATTGTTTTTTCACCAACCATATTGATAGAGTTACATTTTGTTAAGAGATTTTTTGCTTCATGTTCATCAACATCTCTTTCAGCGTAATAATTTGAGTTGATTTTAATTTTTGTATTTCCATCATGAAGAGTTTTACCTACTAATTCAGGATCACAAATATTTAACATTAAATTTCCACTTGCACTAATAACTTTTGTAGAAAATAGCATTATGCATATTTGCCTTTAATTGTAGATTTTGCTCCACATGCCTCACAAATTAGAAATGATATTCTATTTTCTTTTTCCACTTTAGTGTCAGGGCTTTGACATGTTGGACATTCAACATAATCTTTCAAGTATATTCCAAATAATCTAGTAAAATCATCAGGATCACGTTTACCGACAAAAATTGCTTTATCACCTACACGATCTGCAGGTACAGCAAATTCTTTTGATAAATATTGTAAAATGATGTTAGGTTCACGTCTTAGTGCTTTTGGAAAGTCTGAAAAATTTCTAAGAATTGTTTTTTTTCCCTCCCAAGTAATATCAATTAGAGGTAATTCGAAACGTTTACCAGATGAAGAGGTATTCGAAATGTTTTTTTCGATTCTTTTTAATAATTTTTCATAATCAGACTTTGTCATAACTAACAGTTGTTCAAATCCCCTATATGGGTTTAGTTAGAAAAAGGAAAAAGGGTGTCTAAGGTTTACCTATTCGGAAAACTTTAGTTCCGCATTCGCCACACGTGCCTTTTACAGCTGGACGTCCATTTTTTAATTTAGTCTCTTCTGCGTTTTGAATTTCTCTTTTTTGTCTGCATTTTACGCAATATGCTTCAGTCATATAACAAACCCAAAACAATCTTCTATTTGAAAAGAGAATGTGAATATTATTTCACTTTAGGCTAGAAGTGAAGGATCTTTTTTATAAACTAATTTGAAGATTTTTCTAAATTTGATCAAAAAACTTGAAATTTTTTAAAAAATGGCTAAAATTGAAATAAAATCGAACAGTATTATAATGATCAAGAATTGGATATGGACATGAGTTCTAAGAAAGGAGTTGTGATCACAGTAGCAATATTGGTTGCAATTACAATGGCAAGTTTTTCAGTTTGGATAGTAAATAATTCAGGAAATACAGAAATGACAATTGTGGTAACTGATTTTAAGAATCATCAAGAAGGTATTTCAGAAAGACATAAAATAATTTTAAATGCAGTGGAGGGTTCGTTTTCAGAATTAATTAATGAAAAAATTTCAACAGATGAATATGTTAGAATTGCAGAAGTTTCATCATCACAAAATAATGCATTATTAATGGAATTAGCATATAGCGATGCACCAGAAGAATGGCAAGAAAGTTATATCAATCAAATTGCATCATTAAAATCATTTGAAGCATATATTATAGAAACAATGGTTATGGCAAATCTAATCAGTAATGATGGAGAGATGGAACAAAGAACAGAAATTTTGAATAATATAGAGAAATTAAAAGAGGAGTCAACTCAATATGCCAAAATGGCAAACTCTTCAAAACCGTGAGTAAATACAAAAAATACTATATTCAATAGTTGGAAATCATTAAAAGGTAATTTTGTAATGATTATTCATAATGTCAGAGAATAAAAAATTAGAGAGAGACATAGAGTCTACTGCCGCATCAAAGCTACTAGTAATTTGTGTAGATAGAGATGATGACGTAGGCAGAAAAGCGGGAATTACAACTCCAGTAGTAGGAAGAGATTCTTGCATTAATGCTGGGCAAAGACTTGCTCTGGAGGATCCAGAAGATGCAGACTCAAACTCGATATTTTATGCAGTAAAAACCTATGAAGATTTAGTAAGCAAAGGTTACAATGTTGAAGTAGCAGTAGTAGCAGGAGTTGAAAAAAGAGGAGTTCAAGCAGATGAGAAAATTGTTAACGAAATAAAATCTATTTTACAAAAATTTTCAGCTAATGGTGCAGTAATTGTTTCAGATGGCGAAGATGATGAAATGGTAATTCCAGTTATTCAAAATGTAATACCAGTGGTATCAGTTCAAAGAGTCGTTATGCAAGTTAGTAGAACAATTGAACATTCCTATGCAGTATTTGGAAAATTTTTGAAGATGGTAATTTATGATAAGACTTATTCAAAATTCTTTTTGGGAGTACCAGGAATTTTATTATTAATTGGAGGTATCGGAACAGTAGTAGGATACACTGCAGAAATTTTTGCAGTATTAGTTAGCATTTTAGGAGGTGCATTTCTTATTCGTGCATTTGACATAGATAAATCATGGTCTAATTGGACAAAAGCAACACCGACTGGATTCATTAGAATATTTGCACTTGTAACAGGATTAATTCTAATTCTTGCATCAGTGCCTGCAGGTGTTGCTAATATTGATTCACAGTTATTTCAAAATGGAATTGATTTCTCAGAATCAATCTCAAATCAAATAGTAATTGGACAATTCCTTCAAGGCTTATTTCCATTTTTGTGGATGGGACTAGGTACAATTTCAGCTGGAATTTTAATTAGTAATTGGTTGAATAGAAAATTAAAACACATTAGCGATGTATTACGAATTATTGTATTAGCAGCAATTTATCCAACAGTTGCACAATTTACAAACATACTAACTACTAATGAGAGTTCATTTTCATTAATTCCACCATTGTTAGTAGGTGCAGCAATAACACTGATATCAGCCACACTACTTTTCCGTAGATACAGGAAACGAGGTGGCAAATTATTAACGGAATAAAAGACGCAGCATTATATCTTTCAGGATTCTATTCAATCTATTCTAAGAGACTGGAAAAGGAAATTCTTGAAGGTGATATGCCTAATCACATAGCAATTATTCTAGATGGTAATAGAAGATGGGCAAAAAGGAATTTAACAATTCAAGAAAAAGGTCATTTCAAAGGTGCAGATGCCGTAGAGAATCTTCTAGATTGGTGTGAAGAATTTGATATTAAAATTATCACATTATACGTCTTATCAGCAGAAAACCTTGATAGGAAAAATGAAGAATTAGATTATCTCTATGAATTAATCCATAAAAGATTAGAAAAATTGTATAATGATCCTAGATTGCATAAAAACAAAATGAGAGTGAAAGCAATTGGAACAATAGAATTATTGCCAGAATCAATCAAGGATGTTCTTAGTAGATTGGATAAAATTACAAAAGATTACGATAAACATTTTCTAAATATCGCAATTGCGTATGGAGGACAAGATGAATTAGTGGATGCAGTAAAAAAGATTGGAACAAAGATTAGAGATGGGGAATTAAATGCAAATGATATCAACAAAGAAGTGATAGAATCTAATTTGTACACATCACATCTACCACAATCATCTCCAGACATGATTTTAAGAACATCTGGTGAAAAACGTATGAGTGGATTTCTATTATGGCAAAGTGCATATAGTGAATTAGTATTTTTAGATATTTTCTGGCCAGAATTTAGAAAAATTGATCTAATGAGAGCAATCAGAACATTTCAAAAAAGAAAACGAAGGATAGGAAAATGAAAGAAGAAGTATCATCCGGGATTATTCTATTTAACGACATAAAAGATAGAAAATTTTTATTACTAAATTATCCATCAAAACATTGGGATTTTGTGAAAGGTAAGATGGAAGAAGGAGAGACACCTCATGAAACGGCACTTAGAGAGACTAATGAAGAGACAGGCATATCAGATGTAGAATTTGTAGATGGTTTTAAAGAAGAGATTGAATATTATTTTCGTGCAGATAATCAAGATATTCATAAAAAAGTTATATTTTTTCTAGGAAAAACACAAACTCAAGATATAATTTTATCACATGAACATTTAGATTTTATTTGGTTAGATTACGATAATGCTTTAAATAAAATTACATACAAAAACGCAAAAAATCTTCTAAGAAAATCTAAAGAGTTTTTAGATTATTGAATCAGTAACTAATTTTTTTGTAGTTTCAACAGGATTTTTGGAATTAAGAATAGTTCTTCCGACAATAAGATAATCAGAACCAAGTTTTTTTGCTTTTGACGCACTTCCACCTTGTGTACCTATACCCGGAGAAAACAATGATAATTTTCCTCTTGCTGATTTTTTACAGTAAGATATGATTTTTGGATAAGTGGCACCGACAATTATTCCATCTACATGACTAGTTAGTGCCCAATCCAAAAATAATTGATAGAGTTGTTGTTTTTTTGAATTATTTTTAATTTCTAATTCATAAGAGATTTTTGCTTCTGGTGCACTCATATGACATAATGAAATTACTCCTTTGTTTTTCTTATGAGATAATTCTACCAAATTTTTTAGACTCTTTTTACCCATAATTGGATTAACAATTACTGCATCAAATCCCATATTCCATAAATTTTCAGCAGTGATGAAATTTGTATTACCTATATCGTTTAATTTTATATCAGCAATACATTGTAAACCATAATTATGTGCATTTTTATTAATTCTTGAGATTTGTTTTTTGTCTAATTGTAAAAGAAGATGAAAGTTAATTTTTATTCCACATAAGTAATTGTTTAGAAGTTTAATGTTACGTAATGTCTTTGATTCTATATTTGGTATTTTTGGATCATAGTCATTTGCTAAAATGATCGGAGATGTTTTTGCAGATTTTTTTATTCTATCACTGAATTTGGTCATAATCGACCAATGGATGTGAGTCTTTTAACTTTATTATTTTGATGTAAGAATAACCATGTTCACCAGTATGATTAACAAATTCAGGTTCTGAATTTTTAGATGTNGTATATTTCAAAAATGGTTTTGTTGGTTCATCATCCAAACTAACATGACAAAAATATGATGGNCCATCTTCGTTAAAGTTAAGAAAAACACCTAAGAACCACTTGTTTGTTTGTTTAAATGCAAACAATGGGAANGGTGCTTCTTCATAACCAAAGCTTAGTTTAGCCAAACTGGAAAGATCTTCCAATTCAATTGGTTGATATTTTTCTTTGGAAGCTTCAATGTCAGGTTTGAGGGATGCAGGAAGAGATTTGATTTTAATTATTGGAGAATAAAGTTTAGAATTATCTAAAGTGGTATCTACTAATTCAAGTTTTTCTTGACCAGAATTAAATCCATAACAAAGATAATGACCGATATTTTCAATTGGTGTGAAGTAAATCACAGGTTTTTCTTTTAACAAATCCATTTGAACGGATAATACTTTTTTCCCATTATGCTCATGAAGAAATGATACACGTGGAGAACGTTCTAGCGCACATACCAAACGTGTAAATTCTAAAGGTGAATCCAATTGTACATAATTTGGTAGAGTTGCCATTGATTATTTTTTTAGAAATTCTAAATTAAAGCTTACTGAAAAAAATTATGTGCGTAAATCAATAATATCATTCACGCCTGCGCCAGTTCCAATTAATGTAACAGGCACACCTAATTTTTCTTCAATATTTTTTATGAATGCTTTTGGTTCCGAGCCTAAGTCATCATTAGATTGTGCGCCTGCACATTCAGGAAATCTTACATCTAATTTTGTAATTGAAATTTGATTTGCACTACTAAGCATAATTGCACGGCTGGCAAGATCAAAATCAAATTCAGCTGCACGCCTTAATCGTCCAGTTACAGTTCCAAATTCTTCCCAACCTTTTTCAGATGTTTCTTCAGCACTAAGTTCACCTTCCATTGGACCGGTACCAACTCTAGTCAAATATGATTTAAAAACAACAATTACATCATCAATTCTTTTTGGACCTACCCCCACATCAGCACAAATTCCAGATGCAGTTACATCTTTAGTGGTCACAAACGGATACGTTCCATGCCAAAGTGATAAATGAGTACCTTGAGTTCCTTCTATCAAAATATTTTCATTTTTATCTAAAGCAGTATTAATTTCAAGAGGAACATCAACAATATATTTTTGTAATGATTCTATTTCTTTTGCCATTTTCAAAGTTCTCATTGCACGTTCAGCATTTGCAGGACCAGTTCCAGAGCCAGTACTTCCAATTTTTTCTTTTAACCTGCCCTGTGAATCAGCTTCAAGATGATGCTTTTCAATTATTCCACAATTATTATCAAGAAATGATCTTCCATCTGTACCAAAATCATTTATTTCTTTTAGAAAAACATCAGGATTTACAACCACGCCAGGTCCAATCATTACTCTAGAAGTTTTATTTAGAAATCCACTTGGAAGCATTCTGACTTTGAAAGTTTTATCTCCATCTTTGATGGTATGACCAGCATTTGGACCAGCACCACCTCTAACAACTATTGATGGATTGTCTTTTTGTGCCAAATATGAGATAATTTTTCCTTTACCTTCATCTCCAAAAAAACCTCCAACAACTATACTCGCACCCATAACACAAATTTCTAAATCATGTATTTAAGCTAAAGTGCATTACGGTTAATATCAAGTCTTCAAAGTTGATAGTGTGTCAGAGCCTAATTTTGCAGGAAATATCATTGTAAATCTTGCCAGTTTACCAGATTTTCTAAGAACACCAATTCTCAAAAAAAGAATGACAGAATTTTTTTCAAAAAATGATGATGAAAAAGCAGAGATCATAATTAATGCACTTAACGCAGGTCCAACCATTCCATTTCCTAATTTCTCAAAGTTATTTAGAACGTGGTTAGATGTACTTTCAACCATCAATAATGAAAATAGAGAAGATATGTTTTCAAATTACTTTAAACATATACTAGCATCACCAGAGAAAATCATTCTTTTTAATTTAGATGCCATTTTTGAGATATTTTTACAAGTAGACAGTCAAAAACAGAAGATTTTGATTACATCCATAAAGATAGTTTTTGATAAATTAGACGTAGAATCTAAAAGAAAGATGAATTTGTTAGCTCCAGATTCTGCTAAAAAATTATTTAATTTCTAAGCCTGTTTTTCTTCAGGGTTTCTATTATCTTCATTTTGGAAGTCAACATAATCACCTTCAGGAGTCATTACACCAGCAAATATTTTTTCATGTTTTCGAAGTACCTTTCGATGATCTGATAGAGATAAATCAAGATGCATTTCATTTATGACCATAATTTTCATCTCTTTCCATTCATCCCAACATTTAGGACAAATTGGATATTTTTCTGCTTGAGATTCCAATTCTTGATTTTCAGGTATCTCCTGTTTGCATTTTGTACATGTTTTAGTCAATAAGAAATGGTAATTTTATTTCAATTTATCTCTTATTGATAAAAGCAATAATACTCTAAAAACAGAAATAGAATATGAAGATCAAATGTCCAAAGTGTAAAGAACATGCAGAGTTAGCTCCAGATTTTTCATATGTAGAATGTAAAAAATGTGGTTTGGATATGAGTTATGGAGAATACGTAAGATTTGTTGCGCATAATGAAGCACAGTATTCCGATATTTTAGGAGATTATACAGGAGCGACAGAAGGAGAAACAGCTGGAACGTTGGATGATTGGGAAGATTGAATGGAATCAAACAGTTTATGAATCAATTTTCTACAAGACTTAATTAATTTAGTAATAGGGAAATAATTAATGGAGTTCTTATTAGAAAATATTTTAAATCTAGTTGGATTCATTATCGGGATAATCATAGGCGCTTTCGCATATGTCGGTTATAAAAATACTGGAAGCCCAGTTTTATTTAGATTAACAATTGCATTCTTTGCAATTGGAATGGGGTTTGGAATAATATGGGGAGGATACATGATTGATGATTTAGTATTACAGGAAGGAAAAATTAATCGAGGATTACAAGCATTAGGTTTAGGAACACAAACAATAGGCTATTTTTTTATCGCATTCTCACATACAATAAAATCATTTTTTCCAAAATCAAGATATTTTAGATCAGTTGGAATTTTACCATTGTTTGCGCTATCAGCAATGAATATAGAACACATCATAAGATCATTTTCATTTATTTTACTTGTTTATGGAGCAATTGAAACATTTGTTTCATTTTTGGAAGGAAAACAAAAAGGCGCTTTAGCTGTAGGGACCGGACTTGCATTGTTAGCATTTGGTGAATTTATCGCATGGTATTCATTAGTTTTTCCAGAATCAATCCTTTATTCAATTTCAATTTTATTGAAGATATCAGGATTAATTTCCTTGTTTGTACCGATTTCAAGATTGCCTTTAAGAAAAATGAAATTTGATGATTTTGAAGAGGAGGAGGAAGATGAATTTGGAAAATAGGCATAAAAATTTTCAGAGTCAAAAAAGTTTAGTCTCTTTGTTTATTCAATATATTGAATAAGATCATAGCAGAATCATGTAGAAATTTCTTAAATGAGCACATATCGAAAACAGATTCAAATTGTTGGTGATATTTTAGATGCTGCAGAAGAACTTACTATTGATCAAGAAGGAGCATCAATTACTAAATTAATTCAAAAAGCAAACATTTCTCATAGTAGAATTTCAAAAATTTTAACAAATTTAGTTTCACAGGGATTACTAGAACAGATTGATTCTAAGCGAGCGTGTAAATATAAAATTAGTATGACTGGAAAGGAATTCTTAAGAGAATTTAAGAGATTTTCGGAATTTACAGATAATTTTGGTTTAACAATTTAGGAAAATCAAACAACATAATTATTTGTGAAGTTTAGATCTTTAATGTGAACATAGTAAACTGTGATAAAAATGGAATAAATGAAATTGTAAATGCATATGAAAATGGACAGATTATTGTGTATCCAACCGATACAGTTTATGGCATAGGTTGTGATCCTTTCAATAAAGATAGTATTTCAAAAATTTATGATCTGAAAAAAAGAGAGGGCAATAAGAGATTTCCAATTTTAGGATTTTCAAAGGAAGAATTGGAAAAAATTGTTGAATTCAGTATAGATGCTGAAAAAATTTCAGAAAAATTTTGGCCTGGACAGGTTACATTATTACTTCCAATTAGAAAAGAAATGGCTGAAAAAATTAACAATAATGGAAAGTTAGCAGTGAGAGTTCCAAATAATGAATGCGTGTTGACAATTTTAGAGAAATGTAAATTAATTATTGGGACTAGTGCAAATATATCGGGACAAGAATCAATTTTGGATTCTAACGAATGTAAAACAAAGATACCTGGAATTGATGTTTTAGTAAATGGTGGAAAAATTACTAGTTTAGGAGAATCAACTATCATTGATTTTATTGATGATCAAGTGAAAGTCATTAGAGAAGGTTCGATTTCAAAAGATGAAATAGAGAATATATTATGAATTTAATTATCACATGCCAAAGAAATCTTGAAGAGCCAACTATTTTGGAGATACAAAATATGTTAGAACGATTTGGAGATACAGAACCAATTGTTGAAAAAACTATTTTCTCAGGAATAATTCAGGTTGAGAGTAAATTGGATATAATGAGGGTTTTAGAAAATTTCAAAGAGATAATCGAGGATGAACCATGGTTAATCAAATATTGTTCAAGAATAATTCCTATTCAAGTAGAATGTGAATCAAAATTAGATGATATTAGAGATAAAGTGAATGGGTTATCCGGGATAATTAAAAAAAATGATACATATAGAATTACAGTAGAAAAACGACAATCATCATTACATTCTAGTGAGATTATTTCAAAAATTGCAGATTCATTATCGAATAAAGTTTTATTAGAAAATTCAGATTGGGAGATAATTATACAAGTGTTAAGAAATAAGACAGGAATTAGTATAATTCCACCAAATTCAATTCTAAGCGTAGACAGGCAGAAACGTGTAGAACTAGATTAGTATAGATGCTTTTTCAACAAGTAAATCTGCAAGTGGTGTTTTAGATTCAATTGAATTAAGAGTTTTATTAGAAATTTTAAAATATTTTTTAATAAAATTAGAATAATTTTTGGTAAATATTACATCTAGATCATCAGATATTATTTCATTTAATTTTATTAGATTAGATTTTGTACCTATAGATATTAAAATAAAGTTTTCAGATTTTGATAATCCAGCAATTTTTATTGCATCGTTAATTTGAGTGGTATTTGAAAATCTTAGAAGTAAATCAATTTCAATTTTATCAGATAGTAATTGATTATTTAATTTTTGATTTATAGAAATAGTAATGATTTTTTTTGCGTGTTCTTTATCAAGTACAAATTTTGATGAAATTGCTTGTAAATATAATTTAGGAAATTTTTTTCTTAATGATATGAGATAATCCTTATTAGCACATAATTTTTTGATTTCAAAAAGTTGAATTGTCTTATTTTTTATTGTAAAAGTTACATTGGTTTTTGAACCACCATGAATGATTGGAATTATGTTTACAACATCACCAGATTTTAGATGAGTGTTGTTACCAGCAAGAGCTGAAGAATCAACTCCATTAACTGCAATCAATAAATTTTTTCCATTAAAATCAGGAGTATTTTCCGGTTTTTTTGAGATAAGATGAGATATCATTTCAGAAATAGTATCAATGTTTTGAGTTATTTTTAATGAGTCAGTTTGGAAAGATTTTCTGGCGCCACCTATGAAATTAACAGTAATCATAATGATTCATTATTTTTGGTAAATTAATTGATTTTGTTATTCAGATTTGGATTCATCAACTATTTCTTCGGCAACTGATTTTTCTTCAGATTCCACAGTTTCGGTTTCTGAGCCAGGTTCTTCAGTAACATGTCTTATTCCTTCGTCAGTATGAGGATCTTCTACACCATCAACGATTTCAATAGATGATACATCTTTGTTGGATTCTACTTCAGGCTTTTTGGATCTTGATTGTCTACGTTCTTCAGATTTCTTTTCATTATCAATTAACATTTGTTTTCTTTCTTCAAATTTGGCTTTTCTCTGTAGTATTTTTGTGATATATCCAGCAATTTTATTTTTTAGACCTTTTGAACGTACAATAGAGATTTCATTTAAGGATTGTTTGTTAGTTAAAAAGTCAGTTCCGAAACGTTCAGAATATTCATTCATAACTTCGTTTGAAATACGTTTTATTCTATCCACTAGCAGTTTGATTTTTTAGTTTTTTATATATGTACCATCAAATTCCTAAAAATTTCTTCGAATTATCTTCAATTTGGGCGAGTAAATTTTCATAAGATGTATGAAGGATTTTTGAGGCACAAAATATTACGCTTGATACAAACATGATTTCAGTAGTTTTGTATTCGAAGCAATGAGAAAATTTTACAGGTCCGTCGGTTTCAACCAAAAGTCTAGAAGGATCTGTTTTTGTAAGTAATACCTGTTTATCATTTGCATAAACCAGTAAAGGGCCATATGATACAAAATATTGATTGTCCATGGCAGTTTTTAGTTGAGATTTATTTCCATCAAACCAATGTAGTAAGATTCCAGGTATTTTGTATGAAGGTAAAATTTCAAAAATATCAGGTAATGTTTTTCGTGAATGAATAGATACAGGTTTGTTAAATTTCTCTGCCAAAGATAGTTGTTTTGAGAAAACATCTTTTTGTACTTTCCATTCATCATCAGAATCGATGTAAGTTCTATCCAGTCCAATCTCACCAACACCAGTAATAGTTTCATAATTTTTTTCAATTAGATCATAAACAGGTAAAGGATCTTTTTGAGCCATTTCAGGATGAATTCCGATGAAAGGTAGAACGTTTTTTGATTTTTCATGTAAAGTTAAGGTTTCATTAGAAGTTTCAATATCCATTGAGACACAACATGCTTTGATTTTTAATAAATCCATGTAATTTATAATCATATCAATATCAGATTTGTATTCAGGATCTGATAGATGGATATGTGCATCATAAATCCAGCTCATGACATGTGTTAGATTATTTCACTAAAAGTATTTTATCATCGCTTTTTTTCATATTTAGTATGAATGCATCAAATTTTGGATTACCTGCAATGTATAGAATTTTGAAAAAAGCAGGCGCAGAAAGAATAAGTGATGAATCAGCAACTGAATTAGGTAGAATATTGGAAGATGTTGGAGTAGAAATTGCCAAAAATGCAGTAGAAATGAGTAAACATGCCAATAGGAAAACAGTTCGTGCTGAAGACGTAAAACTGGCAGCAAAAGCATCAGGAAAGATTTGAAGTAAAGAGTTTAATTGCAAATATCCATTTTTTTGATTGGTGACGTGGCAGAGCGGTTATGCGTGAGCCTGCAAAGCTTATCTAAAAGGGTTCGACTCCCTTCGTCACCTTTCTACTTTTATGTTCCCTGCCATCCATGGGTGAAGGGTACAGTAGTAAGGATGCATTCCAGTCTCTTCAAATTTGTATGAAAATATTCCGTATGGATCAATATGTCCACTATCAAACATTCCATCAGGTTCTCCATAACTACCACTAGTTACACTGTGAAATGCAGAATCTTCATTTTTCCATATTACAGGTTCATCTAGTTTTGTGACATAATATGATGGAATGTAACATTCAGGATGAGGTCCACATGCAGGTCTTGCAGCTTTGACAGGAATTGTGATCATGGCCTCAACTTCTTCAACGGTTTCAATTTCAATAATTTCTGTATCAGTTTCTTCAACGTTCATTTGTGAAACTGCGCCAATTATGGCAATAATTATTACAATAGGAATAATGACAATTTTCTTATTCATGTTTTGATTTGTTCGTATTTCTTTATGTTTCTTAGTAAGGTTATGTTGTAATCACCCTATTCTTCTTAAGGATAAACAAAACAAAATAACAAAAATGCCACCTAAAGGAGCAAATCTCTTAGAATATAGTGAACAAGGACGCTATATTCTTTCAAAATTTTCTAGCGCACCATTAGAAGGATTTGCCACACATTCAGTTGACGTAAGCATTAGCGAGTTCATGAAAGATTCCAACACCACCGTAGAGAAAGGTCGGGATTATCTCTTATGGCATTTGATTAATGTTGAAGAGGTTTTACAAGACATTGCAGAAAATGCAATAATTGATGGAGGGTATGATGAAGGGATAGATGCGTATCTAGTAGATTCGGATGAAAAGAGGATCAGATTATTCCAATCAAAGTATGGTTCTGCTCATTCTATCGGAGCAATTGACCAATTCATTCAAGATGTATCACGATTAAAAGAAAAAGAACAATCCAAACTAAAGAGAGATGAATTACAATATCTCTGGAAAATTCTTAATGATAAGAAGATGAAGGTGGACCTAGTCTACATAACTGATCAATTTGTGGATGATTATCAGAATGACAAAGTTAGGGTTATGGGAAGACAGCAAGTATATCAAACATTATGGGAACGAATCAAGAAACCTGCTAAAGGTCAAAATGCAAGTTTAAGAATTCTCAAGCAGCCACTAGAGCATAAAAATTCTAAAGTTTGTGTAGTATCTGCTTTTGATTTAGCAGAATTAGTAGAGAAAAATGAGCACTATATTTTTGAATCAAATATTAGAAAACATTTGGGTGGAAAGGGCTCCATAAATAAAAAAATCTCATCCACATTGGAAGATGATCCACATAATTTCTTTGAGTGGAATAATGGAATTACTATTACAGTTGATGATGTTTCAATAAAGAAAAATGAATTATACCTAAAAGGTGCCCAGATTGTTAATGGAGCACAAACATCAAAAAGCATTCTAGATAAAAAAAAGAAAGCAAACAACGTCGATGCCGAAGTATTAGTCACCATAATTAAAACAAAAGATGAAGAGCATCAAAGAAAGATTACAAAGTATAGAAATTCACAAAATGCAGTTAAAGGCAAAGATTACGTATCATTNCAAGATTATTTTGTATCAATTCATCATATGTTGGCAACAAGATTAGATTATTGTTTTGAACATCAACAAGGTTTATGGTTAAATCTTTCTGTAGCTGAAAAGGCAAAGTTTCAAGGAAATGAGATATACAACAAGTATCTTTCNGATGCAAAAGACAGCTGTAGAATAAAAGATGATTCNGCTATTGCATCATTTGTATCATATTTTGTTCAAAAACCAAATGAGGTCTATGGAGGAATTGCAAAATATCTTCCAAATGGAGCAAAGTATGAAAATATTTTCAATGATGAATTAGAATGCGATTATAGATATTTCCTATTTCCACATTTGATTCGAGAATTTGCTAAGAATAATTTAGGTTATGACAGAAAAAATACTCAGAATAAAAATAAGAGATATGCTCAAAGTCTATTTGTGGCAGTTACAGCAAGAATAATTCATAAAAATATTCTTAAAAAACATGATGATTTTAAAAGTGATATCATAGAATTAGAAAAAATAATGTTAAATTTTGGATTATGTGAAAAGATTTTGAATGTAGCAAATAAAGTAGTCACAAAATTTTTGGAAGACTCAGCCGTTGAAACAAAGATTGAAGAATCAAATACAGCTCATAACTTTTTCTCAAATCAAGTGTATGGTAACGACATGCTCAAGATTATTGATAGAAAAATTGGTCAAGAAACAGAAGACATT
>JGI26247J51722_1000202_pt1 | contig 25950 bp, 21 predicted proteins | sample SaaInlV_100m_DNA_2_FD_51722 | JGI IMG/M metagenome (IMG submission 51722)
GGTGCCTTTTGCATGTCCCGGTGCGGGGTGAACTACCATTCCCGCAGGTTTGTCTACTACGAGCATTGCCTCGTCTTCGTATATGATTTTAAGAGGTATAGACTCAGCATCTATCCCTGACTTGGAGGGAGGGTAAATAATAAGAACTATTCTGTCGCCAGTTTTGATTCTATATTTTGCCTGTGCCTGAGAACCGTTAACAGAAGCGTGGCCTAGTTCGATTAGCCTTTTAAGATGAGACCGGCTAAATTCGGTTTGGTTTTCAGAAAGAAAAACATCCAACCTGATCGTCTGGTGATTGGAGTCGACTAGAAACTCTAACCTTCTCATAAGGGGAATGTATTTGTAATTAGCGAGGACTCTACTTTTCCATCAAACGGGGCATCAGTTCTACTAAGTTACAAGGTTTGTGTGTGCTGTCTAATTGATGCACGATAATCATGTCCCACGCATCTTTACACGCGCCGGTGGAACCGGGTAAGGCGAATAGAAATGTTCCATTTGCAACACCTGCAGTCGCCCGAGATTGAATGGTAGAAGTCTTGATATTCTGGTAACTCAACCATCGAAACAACTCCCCAAAGCCGGGAATGGGCTTTTCGTACAAGGATTCGAAAGCCTCAGGGGTCACATCTCTTCCCGTAACACCAGTGCCTCCAGTGGCTATAACGACATCCACTTCAGATGAATTGATCCATTCTTTAAGGACATCCTTTAGTAGAGAAAGCTCGTCTTTAACAATTCGTTTTTCCACGAGATGATGCCCGGCTTCTGTTAGCCGTTTTACTAGGGTATCCCCTGATTTGTCATTTTCGTTCGTCCGCGTATCGCTTACAGTAAGGACTGCAATATTTACGGNTTTCCCTTTTGCTGTGTCGTCCATGGGTTAGTTGTGGTTAGAAATAGGTGAATAACGCTATGTACTCATTTACATAGGGCCTAAAACTGCACTTGGCGAAGAAACCTTAAACTGTTAATTTAAATTTGTATTAAATAATTGTGCCCTTTTAATATCTAAGGGTCAGAATCAATAACCCATCATAGCATAAAAAAAAAGCGAGATAGTTATGCCGACAGCTTTAGTGACAGGAGGTGCTGTCAGACTGGGGCGCTCTATAGCTCTTCACTTGGCAGGGCGCGGATATAATATTGCCCTTCATTATGGAAGTTCAAGGGAGTCCGCCGAGCAAACAGCCGAAGAAACGCGAGAGTTTGGGGTTCAATGTAAAACATACTGTGTTGATTTCACCAACTTCGACTCTATTCCCTTGTTGATGGATCAAGTCCTGGCAGATTTCAACTCAATCGATCTTCTTGTAAATTCAGCAGCAAACTTTATTCAAAAAAACCTTGAGGAGACATCTAATACAGAGCTTCTTGAAACGATTAATATTAACCTAATGGCTCCATTTATTTTGATGAGAGAATTTAAAAACAAGGTTAACAATGGGCTCATTGTAAATATCTTGGACGAGCGTATTCTAAGAAGGGTCTCCACTTTTGGAGCTTACTCGGTTAGCAAATCAGCACTGGCCCACCTCACTGAACTTTCGGCTGTGAGCTGGGGCGAAACTATTCGCGTTAATGGCATTGCTCCAGGCCTAATCCTACCTCCATCAGGGAGCCCTGATGAATATCTTATAAAGAACGCATCAAATATTCCCACGAAAACGCATGGCAATACGTCGGACATTCTACGCGGATTCGATTATCTATTGGACAGTCCTTTCGTCAATGGAGAAATCTTGTTTATTGATGGCGGAGAGTCGAAAAAACGGTGATTTGAGTCTAGAGCCAAATAGTTGACTTTACAGTTTTTGAGGTGATAGGTTAGTCCGCTATGAGCCTAAAAATTTTTAATACCTTATCCGGCAAAAAGGAAGTATTTGAGCCTGTGCGTGAAAACATAGTAGGAATGTATGTTTGTGGAGTCACGGTCTACGATTATTGCCATGTTGGTCACGCCCGGTCAGGGGTTGTTTTTGATACCATTTTTCGTTACTTGAAGCATTGTGGGTATGATGTGACATACGTAAGAAACTTCACCGACATAGACGACAAGATTATTAATCGTTCCAAGGAGCAAAATATTCCTTGGCAGGAGTTGACGGAAAAATTTATACAAGCGTTTTATGAGGATATGGGGCGACTTCATATCCAATCACCAACGGAAGAGCCNAAGGCTACTGACCACATTCAAGAAATGCTCGATATGATTGCCTCGTTGATGGAACGAGGNAAAGCTTATGAATCAGGGGGGGATGTTTTTTATTCGGTAAGTTCTTTTGATGGATATGGGCAGCTTTCAGGAAAAAATATAAAAGATCTTCAGGCAGGTGCTCGAGTAGATGTGAACGAAAAAAAACGAGATGCCCTAGACTTTGTTTTGTGGAAAAAAAGTAAATCCGGCGAACCTAACTGGGATAGTCCCTGGGGCGCAGGGAGACCCGGATGGCATATCGAATGTTCTGCTATGGGGCGGAAATATTTTGGAGATAATTTTGACATTCATGGAGGCGGAAAGGACTTGGTTTTTCCCCATCATGAAAATGAAATCGCACAGTCGTGCGGTGTGACAGATTGCTCGCCTGTTAGGTTTTGGGTTCACAATGGATTCGTGAATATTGATAAGGAGAAAATGTCAAAATCGTTAGGTAATTTTTTTACCCTGCGAGATGTTTATAAAAAATTTCACCCGGAGGCATTACGTTTATTTTTGATTAGCAGTCATTACAGGAGTCCTATAGATTTCAGCATGAAAAATTTAGAGGATGCGGAAAAGGTGATATTGCGTTTCTATGAGGCTTTAGATAATGCGGAATCTATTGTAGGCGACCACAATGTTTCTCTAGAGGAGATTAAAAAGCACCCTTTTTTAGCTAAATGCGAGAAGGCAATGAATGACGATTTTAATACGGCTGTGGTAGTTGCTCATTTGAACGAAGAGTCACGCGGAATCAACTCTGAGTGTAGTCTTATTGGTAGTGGAAAGGGGGATAAGAAAAACCTGGCTCTTCGCCTTTCGACCTTTAAATTTGCAGGAGAGTTACTAGGTTTACTCACAGGATCACCAGAAAAAATTAGGCAAGAAATATTTAACATCAAGAAAACAGAGCTTGAACTTGATGTTGGTAAAATCGAATGTCTTATCAAAGATCGTAATGAAGCGCGCAAGAATAAGAACTGGGGTCGAGCAGACGAGTGCCGAGACGAGTTAACGCAAATGGGAGTTGTCTTGGAGGACACCCCCCAGGGCACTGAATGGAAAATAAAATGAACTGAAAGATGGAAGGTTGAGAGATTTTTTTTAATCGATAGTCTTTAACTAACCCAACAATATTCTAGTTGTTGACCCCAAAGATTCCACTATGATTTGATAAAGAGGAATAATGTTGACGCTGATAAGGATTTATCTCATAATTCTTCCCTTTTCTATTTTAAGATAAACGCTAGGTGTTTTTGACGACGGATTCTGATAAGCACTTGATTCCACTTGATTCCACTTGATGAAGTGGATAAAGTGTCTCTAACCCCTGTTTTATATTCCTAATTCTCATATTAGTAATTATGGANCATTTAGACGAGTTAGAAAACCAAAGTATTTTTATAATGCGTGAGGCGTATAAGAATTTCAAAAACCTTGCGATGCTTTGGTCTATTGGTAAAGATTCGACGGTGCTNGTGTGGCTTGCGCGGAAAGCATTTTTTGGCCATTGCCCCATTCCACTGGTGCATATCGATACCACTTACAAAATTCCAGCGATGATTAAATATCGGGATGAGTTCGCGAAGAAATGGGGTCTCAACTTGGTAGTAGGTAAAAACGAGAAGGCACTTGCTGAGGGGATGAACCACGAAAAAGGTAGGCTTGTTTGTTGTGAAGCATTGAAGACCATGGGTTTGCACGCAATAATGGAACAGGAAGGGTACACAGGCCTAATTCTTGGTATTCGTAGAGATGAGGAAGGTACTCGAGCAAAGGAGCGTTATTTTTCTCCTCGAGATAAAAATTTTGAATGGAATTTCAAGGATCAACCTCCGGAGCTTTGGGATCAGTTCAAAACCTCTTTTACCCCTGACACACATATTCGTATTCACCCGATTCTTCACTGGACCGAGTTGAATGTTTGGGAATATATCCACCGTGAAAAAATTCCAATCATTGATCTTTATTTTTCTAACGCTGAAGGGAAACGCTATAGGTCATTGGGTTGCGCTCCATGCACGATCCCCATTGATTCTAAGGCTAAAAACGTAGTCGAGGTTATTGAAGAGTTAAAAAATACTACATCCGCTGAGCGTTCTGGTAGGGCTCAAGATCAGGAAAATACATACGCGATGCAAAAACTTCGCGCCCGAGGGTATATGTAATTTGCAATAGATTCTCGCCCCTCCTAGTCAAAATCAAAGTAAAGAGTAATAGAGTAATTATGAGTGATAACGGTAAGGTTAATACATTGAATAGTCGTTTGATGAAGTTGGTCATTGTGGGTCATGTGGACCATGGCAAGTCAACCTTGGTTGGTCGCCTCATGTCCGACACGGACAGTTTGCCTACAGGTAAACTAGATTTTGTGAAAGATATTTGTAAACGCCAGGGCAAGGAGTTCGAGTTCGCGTTCCTTCTTGATGCGTTGGAGGAAGAGCAGGAGCAGGGAATCACAATTGACACATCTCAAATTTTTTTCAATACCCAAAAAAGACGATACGTGATTATTGATGCTCCTGGGCACAAAGAATTTTTAAAAAATATGGTTACAGGCGCGGCCAATGCCGAGTCAGCATTGCTTCTTATTGATGCATATGAGGGGATTCAAGAGCAGTCGCGGCGTCATGGGTACATTCTTAAGTTACTTGGATTAACGCAGGTGGCTGTGGTTATTAACAAGATGGATTTAGTCAACTATGACCCCGAGATTTATTACAAGATTAAAACTGAATATACGAAGTTTCTTGGTTCAATGGGTATCGAAGCTAGAGAGTTTATTCCTGTTTCTGCCAAGTTAGGAGTTAATATNGCCAAAACCAGTGAAGAAATATCTTGGTATAAAGGACCTAGTGTTCTAAGTATGCTAGACCAATTCACAGAAAAACAACCACCGACTCATCTTCCATTTCGTTTCCCGGTTCAGGATGTTTACAAATTTGATGAGCGTAGAATAATTTCTGGAAGAGTTGAGTCGGGAACGGTTAATGTAGGTGACCAGTTAGTTTTTTCACCATCAAACAAGTTAGGAGTGATTAAAACGATCGAGGCATGGAGCGTGGAGAACCAGCCTGTAGAAGCCAAGGCTTCTGAGTCAATAGGTTTTACCCTCGAGGAACAGATTTTTGTGGAACGTGGTGATGTTGCTACTCTCAAATCAGACTTGCCGATTGTTTCGACTACGTTTGACGTCAACGTTTTTTGGATGGGTAAGCGCCATCTTGAAAAAGGAAGGACGTATACGTTGAAACTAACTACCCAAGAAGTACCCTGCGAGATCGTAGAATTTAAAAAAGTGGTAGACGCCTCGACGTTAGAAACACTTGAAGGTCAGGAGTTTTTAGCTAAAAACGATGTTGCCGAAGTTACGCTGCGTACTGTTACCCCGGTGGCTTTTGATTTGTTTGGCTCGATTCCAACTACAGGTCGTTTTGTTTTGGTCGACGAATATGATGTGTGNGGCGGAGGGATCATTACAACATANACACCAAATAAGAGTGATCGTTTGCGTGATGAAGTCCGCAATCGGGATTTTCATTGGCTTAAAAGTGATATTAAGCCAGAAGAAAGAGCGTATAGAAACGGACATCAATCGACTTTGATATTGATAGTAGGAGAGTCTGGTGTGGGTAAGGCCAAATTGGCCAAGTATCTTGAACGGAAACTATTTGAACTTAATTTTCAGAGTTATCTTTTGGACGGGCGTAATGTAGCTTTGGGTGTTTCTGCTGATATTGATTCACAGCAGATAAAGCAAGAAGGTGAAGTGGTACGTCGATTTGGTGAAGTNGCAAAACTATTTCTTGATGCTGGCCATGTAGTCATCTCTACATCCAATGTTTTTAATCAAGAGGACCATACAGATCTTCGTTTACTGGTAGACCCCTGCCAAGTTGTCGAAATTTTTGTTACTGATGTAAAAGAGACAAGTAAAAATTGNGATTTAAAATTATCGATAGTAGAGGCAGGCAAAGAAAATGAAGCAGCAAATACGATTTATGANTATCTGAAAAATAAAAAAATTCTCACAGGACACAATTATTCAATTTAAGTGTATTTGATTTTTTTAGCTTCTTGTTTTTGGAAAAGAATTGACTTTTAGTAGATGAGGTGCAAAATATACTTCTTTTCCAGCTTAATCATGATTTTTTTGTAAGCGAGATTTAAAAAAATGCCCAAGGTGACTATAACCAATGAAGAAACAGGTAAATCCAAAGAGTATAAGTTGGGCTATGGTGCTAATTTAAGAAAATCTGCTTTGTTTCAGGATGTCGACTTATACAAAGGGCTTAATACTCAATTAAACTGCCGGGGAATGGGTATTTGTGGTAAATGTGTAATAGAACCGACCCCACTTGAAAACGTAAGTGAGCAAACTCTCTTTGAAAAAATTCATAGACTGGAACCACACCAAAGGCTAGGATGTCGTACTAAAGTTTTTGGGCCTGTTACTATCAAAGCAGGAATCCAGGATTAAACTTCTCGCCACCTCTATCTAAACCTCCAAGATAACAACAAAAATAGTGGGGAATTTATTCTCTCCTTTATTTAGGCTCTGGTTTTCACATTTGTAGAACAATGAGGACAGGTAGGAGCGTTAACCCGACCAAGGTGATGAGCGCGTGTATAAAGGGATCCCATCGTTTGCTGAAAGGTACGAGTGTGATAAAGTAGGCAAAAACTAAGTAGTCCCAGGTTGTGTTTTCTCCATGTATTTGATTCATTACAAGGAAGCTAATCAGGCAGAAAAGCACTCCAAAATATAAAAAGCCATGTGCCCTAATAATGGTTGGAGTTTTTTTTTGGAATGCCATGAAGACGCCCAAGAATATATTTACAACATGAAATCCGATCGCTGGGATAAGCCAGATCAGCGATGATGACGATGAAAGATTTGGGAATAACTCAGTTGCCATGAATCCGACATGGAAAGTAGTTGATGTTTTAAAAAGAGATAAATTTTAGCATGGATATAAATTTAAAAAATCGCAAAGTAGTCATTACGGGTGTTAGTGAAGGTATAGGGAGAAGTTTGGCCTTAGCTTTTGGGGAGGCTGGAGCACATGTTGCAGGTTCCGCACGTAACAGAGAACGACTTAGTGCCATCGAAAATGAGATTTCTGGGACAGGGCATTTTTTTTGTTCGGCTGATTTTTCTCAATCAGATGACATCCAAATGTTTCACAATAAAGCTATCTCCGCAATGGGAGGGGTTGATATTCTTATCAACAATGTAGGGTCGATTCAGAAACTGGCGGGATTTTTTGATCTTAGTGATGAAGATTGGCAAGAAGTGTTTGATGTGAACCTTATGTCAGCCGTCAGAGCGTGTCGGTTGTTTAGCTCGTCCTTAAAGCAATCAGCATCGCCAAGGATTATAAATATTACATCCATTGCGGCAAGTCGTCCTGGAGATGTGTTTCCTCATTATAGTGCGATTAAAGCAGGATTATGCAATTTGACTATTTCTCTAGCACGCACTCTTGCCAGTGATAAAGTATTGGTTAATTCGGTTTCTCCGGGACCTGTTTGGTCAAAATCCTGGGATGACGAAGCTAAGAATATTGCTGAGAGGTCAGGAAATGACTTGCAGGGCATAGTTGATGAAATGAGAGCTTCCTCAGCCGAAACATTATTACTGAAACGAATGGGAGCTCCTGAAGATGTTACGGGTTTGGTTCTTTTTCTAGCCTCCGATTTTTCAGGTTGGATCACTGCTTCAAATTTCACAGTGGATGGAGGTTTTTCTCAGAACCCTTACTAAACATCAACAAAGAAAAATAAGAAGTAGGCCTCAATGCTGAACACAAAAAACATCAAAAAAATTTTAAGAAAAAATTATGATGAAAACTATCAATCCACAGATTTTTAGAGAATACGATATCCGCGGCTTAGTGGGTATAGATTTGACCCTAGATTCCACAGAACTTATTGGTAAAGGAATAGGTACCTATATTCGGAGAAACGGGGGGAAAACCCTTACGGTTGGGTACGACATGAGAGGCAGTTCCATCCCATTCAGAGATAGCCTTATCAGCGGATTGAATTCTACCGGGTGCGATGTCATAGATATAGGCTTGGTTCCAACGCCGGTGGCGTATTTTTCTTTGCATCATTTAAAACCAGATGGTGGAGTGATGATAACGGGAAGCCATAATCCACCAGAGTTCAACGGATTCAAAATCAGTCACGGTCTGCATAGTTTGTACGGAGATCGTATCCAGGAGTTGCGAAGACTTATCAATTTAAATGAATTTGAATTTGGAGTGGGCAAGTTGAGCCATGCAAATATTTTAGAAGATTATATTAAGGATATTAGTAGTTCGGTTAATATTTCACGTTCGGTTAAGGTTGTGGTCGATGGAGGAAATGGGTGCTTTGGGATCGTAGGTCCTAAACTTTTAAACCGAATAGGTGCAAGTATTACTGAACTATATTGTGAGCCCGACGGGGATTTTCCAAACCATCACCCAGATCCAACTGTGGCAAAGAACATGGTGGATCTTATTGACAAAGTAAAAGCAGAGGGGGCGGAACTTGGAATCGGATTCGATGGTGACGCTGACAGGATTGGTATTGTAGATGAAAAGGGAAACATGCTGTGGGGCGATCAACTTTTGATGCTATTTGCACGGGATATACTCAAACAGAATCCTGGTGCCACTGTCGTAGGTGAGGTCAAGTGTTCGCGAAACCTTTTCAAAGACATTGAGGAACATGGTGGAACAGCAGTCATGTCTGCTGCTGGTCATTCCCTGATTAAAAAGAAAATGCAGGAAACCAACGCGTTGCTGGCAGGTGAAATGAGCGGGCATATCTGTTTTGCAGACTCCTATTACGGGTTCGATGACGCTATTTATGCGGCATGCAGGATTCTTCAGATAGTTGCATCTTCCAAGGTAAAAGTTTCAGAGATGCTTCTCGATGTTCCAAAAACTGCGGCAACTCCGGAAATACGAGTTGATTGTCCTGATGATCGAAAATTTGAAATAGTTCGCGAACTTACAGAAAGTTTTAGCAAAAAATACGATGTGATTGATATTGATGGAGCTCGAGTTAATTTTGATAAAGGATGGGCTTTAATACGCGCTTCAAATACGCAGCCAATTATTGTTTTCAGGTTTGAAGCAAATAATACAGAGAGCCTTGATGAAATTATTTCTCTAGTTCGTAAAGCAATGTCCAAATATGAACCCATCGTTACTCTCGGGCAGGAATTGTGCTGAAAAGGTATCTGCATACTCGGTTTCGAGTTCATGATATGGATCGTTCCATTAATTTTTATAATGGTATTTTGGGTATGGAAATTGTTGAGCGTAAAACATCTCCTCGCGGTTCACAGCTTGTGTTTTTGCGCTTTCCCGAGACAAATTGCGACCTTGAATTGTGTTCCTTCCCTGGCAGCGGAAATATTGAGGTTCCTGAAGATTTAGTACACTTGGCATTTCAAGTCGAAGACCTTGAACGGTGCATGACCAAATTAGCAGAGGAGGGGGTTCCCATTACAGAAGGTCCAATAGAAGCGGAGAATGGAACGCGGTTTATTTTCACTGAAGATCCAGATAAATATGAAATTGAGTTGATGCAATACTCAAAAAAATAAACTAGCAGTGACGGTCTCTAGTATGTCTTGTTAAGAGTTAAAACTGTTCTTATTTCACAATGACCCTTGCGTATCTGACGAAATGACCTAGACCGTCACTTGTTTTCCCAGTTGTTAGGCGTTTAGCCACAAGCGTTTCATTCTGCTATCCGTTTGTGGATTGCAAATCGAGTGACTACTTGAGGTAGTAAAGATTTTTAAGAGGGACAGAGGGGTATCGAAGGGACGCAGACTTAGAGGGTAAGCCGATTTTTCTTAAGCCAGTTTTCTGAGTCAAATTGTTCTCTACGGAACTCTTCAAAATCAAGTTCATGCTTAGAAAGTTTACGTCCGTCAATGTACTGGGATTTTTTAGGGTTCTTTTTTTTTGTCGTTTTTGGAGTAACTGGTTTTTCAAAAGTATCGTCCTGTTCTATATTTAATTCAAGCGATTCGGTGAGCACCTGCATTTTGAGCACCAAAACCATAAAACTTTGAGGGCATATATCATCGTTCTTTTGAATTTCATCAACTATTTTTCGGACTTTCCCTGAAGTCATAACAGCTTCCGTGATAGCTTTTGATAATTTTTCAAAATTTGGTTCAGAATCATGGGAGTGGTTCATAAANATTCCCTTTCAAGGTTATGCGTTTAAAAGCTATAAAGNTGTTTAGAGCCGAAAGCAACCTTCCATAGAAAGGTTAAACTGCTTAATGTTTGAAGTCAAGCAACATNAGAAAATTCAAATAGCCAGTTTGTAGAAGGACTGCCAGTTAAAATTGATAAACTTATAATTCAATATTTTGGGATAGAGGGATCGATTTTTTCAGACCATGCTTCAATTCCTCCTGCCATACTTTTAACATCATTAAACCCCATTTGTTTAAGAGCTTTGGCTGCCTTCAAACTTCTTACCCCAGCTTTGCAGTGCAGTATGATTTGGTCGCTTTTGGAAATGGCAGTAAGGTTTTCCGGTTCCATGTCCTCAATTTTTCCTAACGGAATAAGAGTCGAACCATCAATCCGACAGATATCGTATTCTGAGGGTTCTCGCACGTCAATCAAAGTAATGTTGTCAGGCCCGTCTAATTTCTGTTTAACCTCTTCGGCTGAAATCTCCCATTTTGCATTGTCAGCCTCTTCTGCCGTTGCCGAAGGGATACCACAAAACTGTTCATAATCGATCAGTTTGGTAATCGTGGGATTTTCTCCGCAGATGGGACAATCTTTGTCCTTCCGTAATTTCATTTCCCTAAACTTCATTCCGAGCGCATCAAAAAGCACCAAGCGTCCAACCAAAGTTTCACCTTTATCTAAAATAAGTTTAACAACTTCGGTAGCTTGAATGAGGCCGATAACCCCGGGCAGAATCCCAAGCACACCGCCTTCAGCGCAACTTGGAACTAACCCTGGTGGTGGTGGTTCAGGATACAAGCATCGATAGCATGGGCCTTCTTTTGAATAAAACACGGATGCCTGTCCTTCAAAGCGAAGGATGCAACCATAGATATAAGGTTTTCCTAATAGGACTGCCGCATCATTGGCTAGATATCGAGTTGGAAAATTATCTGTTCCATCAACAATGATATCGTAGTCCTTAAAAATTTCCATCGCGTTTTCAGACGAGAGCCGGATGTTGTAGGTGACAACTTCCACGTCGGAGTTGATATCAGNTAGTCGATTTTTTGCCGAATCGACTTTTAATTTGCCAACGGTTGATTCGCCNTGCATAANCTGGCGTTGCAGGTTGCTTTGGTCTACAACATCAAAGTCAACGAGTCCCAATTTCCCGATCCCAGCAGCAGCTAGGTAAAGACCTAGTGGGGACCCAAGTCCACCTGTTCCTATACAAAGTACCTTTGCATTACATAATTTTTCTTGCCCCTCGACACCAACTTCCGGAAGGAGCAGGTGGCGGCTATAGCGGGCAATCTGATCTTGTGACAAGCCCATAATATGTTTATCCAATAAAAGGTTTCTTGCTATCTTATAATCAATATATTGAGGTTAATCACTAATTTTAGCAGAAAGGGCCCTGGCGTCCAAAGCTTTAAGTAAGCTAGGAGGTATTCAGTGATTGAATTTTCTGCCCGTTCCAAATCCTTAGGAAGTAATTATTCTTGGAGAACGTATAATTTTTTGGTAGGAAAAAGGCCGCATTCTCGTTGTAGTGCTCATTCACTCTGAGCAGAATTTCGAACCTTATCATTTAACATCATTAAAAGCCGCTTCGAACCCAGAGATAGATCCTTCAAGCACTTGGTCAGGAACGCAATAAGAGATTCTAAAATATCCGGGGGTCCCGAATCCTCGACCTGGGACAACCAGCACTTTTTTTTCTGCTAATTTCTGAGTAAAGACTACTTCATCTTGGAGAGGAGACTTAGGGAAACAATAAAATGCTCCTTGCGGTTTAACCACAGAATATCCAATACGGGTAAGTTCCGCGTATAGGAAATCGCGTTTCTTCCAATAAAACTCAGCATCAACCGAAACATTTTGTACGTTTTTCACAACTCGTTGAATCAATGCTGGGGCATTAACAAAGCCTAGAACTCTATTGCAGAAAATAAGACCAGACATTAAATTTTCAGAATCGGCACACTTTGGGTGCACTGCAACATAACCGATTCGTTCCCCGGGAATAGCGAGGTCCTTAGAATGTGAGGTAATATAAATACTATTTTCATACAATTCGAAAATATTAGGTGTCTCAACTCCATCAAAAACTATTTTTTTATATGGGTCATCTGAGATGAGGTATATCGGGTTGTTGTTACTCGTTGAGTANTCTTTAAGAATAGAGGCCAATTCCTCGAGCATTTCTCGGGGATACACTACGCCCGTAGGATTATTAGGAGAATTAATGATTACAGCTTTAGTTTTTGGTGAAAGAGCGCCGCGAAGAGCGCTAAAATCAAGGCTAAAATCTTCATTTGTTGATACGGCTACAGTTTTTCCTCCATGGTTTTCAGAATAAAATAGATACTCTACAAAAAATGGTGAAAATACGATNACCTCTTCATCTGCATCCAAAAGTGTTTTAAGTGTGATATTTAATCCTCCGGCGGCACCACATACCATGACAATGTGGTCAGCTGATAGTCCGGCGCAGTTTGTTTCAATAGTTAATGACCGTGCGATCTTCTCACGCACATCATGTAGACCTGCATTAGGCATGTACCGGTGAAGCCCTGGATTAGTATCGTTGGCAGCTAATTTAATCGCCTGGAGAACTTTCTGTGGCGGCTCAATCACAGGGTTTCCCAAAGATAAGTCAAATACATTGTCTGCGCCGTACTCCTTTTTCATACGTAGACCTTCTTCGAACATCTTTCTAATCCAAGAAGAACTCTTTAGTTTTTCGCTGATTTTTTGAGAAATCGGCATTCCAACCTCAAAATTAAAAATATTAAAAAAATATCAATAACATAAAGCTACTATCTAGTGCAACTGACTTGAGAGGAGACCCTATTTTTATTATGCTTACATCTTTATGTTTAATTGTATTACCTAAAAGGATTGAACCATGACATCAAATTCTCCCATCATACGCTTTAAAGATGTTTGTAAATATTATTATGCGGGTAACGAGAAGGTTGTAGCTTTGTCGGGGGTAAGTCTGGAGTTTCAGCGAGGAGATTTTGTTTCGATAATGGGTCCTAGTGGTGGGGGAAAAACAACTTTTTTAAATTGCCTGGGTGGACTGGATTTTCCAGACCAGGGAGAAATACATCTTAATAATCGTTTGTTAAATAGATTAGATGACAAAGAACTTACTGAGTTAAGGCGAAAGGAAATTGGGTTTATTTTTCAGTTTTTTAATCTCATGCCTACTCTAACGGTTCAAGAAAATGTAGAGTTGCCGCTTTTACTTAGCCATTCAGCTAAAACCGAAAGTAAACAAGTTCAAATTCTTTTGGATTATGTTGGTCTTTCCCATAGAGCTAAATCGTTTCCCGCAGAATTATCTGGCGGCGAGATGCAAAGAGTTGCGATTGCCCGCGCGTTAGTTCATCGGCCATCAATTCTTCTGGCCGATGAACCAACAGGCAACTTAGATTCTGAAAATGGAATTAGGATTCTCGAACTTATGAATAAAGCCTCTACGGATTTCAACACCACCGTGGTTATGGCAACACATAATTCACAAATTGCTGATAATGGAAACCGTCACTTTGAAATTCGTGACGGAAAAGCTACGCCCAGAGCCAATTAAAATTATATGAATATAGCTTTAATGTTTTAAAACGATGCATGTAAATTTTTCTATGTTTTTATTGAAAATAAATAATCGGGTTTGATTATGGGCTTTCTTTTTTACTTTAAAGATCTTTTTTGGGCACTTATTTTACGCCCTGTTTTACGTGATCCCTTCCGAATGATAATTACAATTTTAGGCGTTGCTATTGGTGTTGCAGTTTTCCTAAGCATTCAACTGGCCAATAGGCAGACACTCCGCTCATTTGAGGAGAGCGTAGATCTAGTACTTGGTAGGGCAGATGCTATTGTCCATGCAGAAGGAATGGCTTTTGATGAAAAATATTTTCAGGAGCTTTCACATGTTCGTAAATTAGTTAAATTTTATCCTGTAATAGAAGGATATGGTGTTGAATTAAAAACTGGCCAGGTGGTAGAGATTCTTGGGACAGATCTCCTGCAAGATAGCGGCATTAGAGATTTTTCAATTCAAAACACTGGAGAAGGATCTTAAGGGGTTATTGCCACTTATTATGGACCCCAAAGGTATTGTGTTGCCTGAGAAGTTTATCCCTGGAACGAACTTTAAGCCCGGAGATAAAATTAATTTTCTTATTAATGGTATTGAAAAAACATTCAACGTAAATGCCATTTTAGAGAATAAAGGCTTAGCTCGAGCTCTTAACGGAAATTTCGCGCTCATGGATATTGCTGCTGCGCAATGGGCTTTTGGGAGAATAGGTAAGCTTGACCGTATTGACATCGAATTTAAAAGAAAAGAAAACTTCGCGTCGATACGTGAAAAACTTTCAGAAGTGTTACCTGATTTTCTTCGCGTGGATAGACCGGAAAGAAAGAACAGGCAAGTAGAAAAAATGTTGCGGGCATTTCAATATAACCTTACTGCTTTAAGTTTTGTGGCCCTCATCGTTGCTCTATACCTAATTTATAATATGGTTGCATTATCAGTGGTGCGCAGGCGGGCCGAGATAGGGACACTCCGGGCAATAGGAGCAACACCGTTACTTGTCGCCAGTATTTTTTTTGTTGAAGCTGGAATTATTGGTGCCGCAGGTTCTGTGATTGGTATCTGGTTAGGAAAATATTTAGCACAGTTTTCGCTTGATGCAGTATCCGTAACCGTCAACAATCTTTACACTCCGAGTTATGTGACTGAAGTGGATTTTAACTGGCTTCAGTCATGGCCTTATTTGCTCCTTGGAGTAGGTCTTTCTTTGGTTTCTGCTCTTATCCCAGCTATTGATGCGTCCAGGACGTCACCTACAACCGTAATGCGGCGTGGCAGCTATGACCTGAAAATATTTCGGGGGGACAGAAGGCTAACCTTATTGGCTATTACTAGCTTTGCTATGGCCGGGATATTCAGTTTGCTGCCTCCCATAGGAGGGTTTCCCTATTTTGGATTCCTGGCAGTATTCTTTGTGATTATGGGATTATCATTTCTTTCGCCATCCGCTTTACTTGCAGGAAGAGATCTTTTAAGAGGTATTTGTAAAAAATATTTTGGTGGGGAGGGTTTTTTAGCGTGTATGAATTTGTCGCAAAATATTGGTCGCAATTCACTTGCCATTTCCTCGCTCGCAATAGCGTTCATGATGATTATAAGTATGTCGATTATGGTACATAGCTTCAGACAAACGGTCATTGTCTGGNTCGGTCAAACACTAAAAGCTGACCTTTTTGTCCGAGTTGCAGGAGGAAGGGACATCGACTACCAGTACACTTTGCCAGGCGATCGAGTAGAAGATATAAGAAAAATTTCTGGTGTTGCTGCTGTGGATTTATTTCGAGCTCAAGATATCAGTTATAACGATAAACNGGCAGTATTAGGTTCGGGTGATTTTGAAGCACTATCCCGCTACGGTAATTTGGTTATAAAGTCTGGTCCAACCGCACAGGAACTATTTGCGCAGATGGTCGGTCAAGACCGCGCTATTATTTCAGAATCTTTTGCACTTAAGCATGAGGTTGGAGTGGGTGATTCCTTATTTATGGAGACACCAAATGGTTCGGCAAAACTTCAAGTTGTAGCAGTATATTATGACTATTCGAGAGAGCGGGGCTACATCATTATAGATCGATCGATATTTATTAAATATTATGGTGATACGGATGTGAACAGCTTCGTGATTTACCTCTCAAATAAAAATGAGATAGAAAATGTCAGGCAGGAACTCCTCAAAACACTTGGCGCGGATTACAATTTGGTTATAAGGTCAAACCCTGAATTGAAAAAAAATGTACTAGAAATTTTTGACAAAACCTTCGCCATTACTTACTCATTAGAAATTATTGCAGGGGGTGTGGCATTACTTGGGTTATTCAACACTCTGATCGCGCTTATCCTTGAAAGAAAACGAGAGATAGGGATTATAAGGTTTATTGGAGGATTTCAAGATCAGGTTAAGCGCATGGTTCTTATCGAGTCAGGCATATTAGGGTTAATAGGTTCGATAATGGGTGTAGCCGCAGGAGGGATTGTTTCCTATATTTTGATTTTTGTGATTAACAAGCAGTCTTTTGGCTGGACTATCCAAATCCACTTCCCATATATTTTTGTTTTATTCTCTTTGATTTTATTTTGGGTCGTTTCCCTCATTGCCGGTCTTTATCCCGCGCGTTTAGCTGTTAGGCTAAACCCAAAGGAAGCAGTCCGTGTTGAATAATTACAATGCACATTGTATTATCTAACCCGAATGAAACTTAGTTTTAATAATTCGTTTTATATTAATAGTTCTTTAAGGTGTGAGTTTGGCGATGGCAGATTTTAATTTAGAGGAAGCACGTAGTTACCTTAATTATCTTTTGACACTTAGTCTTCGTCGAGAAGAGGCTTTTGGGTCATTGGCTTTTACCTTCATAAAGGAAAATGATATGGAGGCGTTAGGTCTGTTGCCTGAAGAACAGTTCAATCTGCTGATGGCAATTATTCAGGCATTTGCTCCTGAGCCAAAGCGTTACGTCCAGAAGCTGGATCTCTTGAATAAAGCAAAAGAGCTACAAGCAAGAACTAGCTATTCAAATCCTGACCTTGCACGCCAGTTGGACTATGATATACGCAAAACTCAGGCGGAACTTAATATATATAATGATGCTATGAGGCCAGCAGGTTTGCCTCTGGACAAGCAATTAATTTTCGTGCAGTCCGATGTGCCAGATTATATTTTGGACATCGCACAAAAAAGAGCAGGGGCTTATTATCAGGAAAAGTACCACCTGACAAAAGAGGCGAAAGCGGGACAGCACTTCACAGGTGGGCCCAGAAAGTTCGAGCCGGACAATAAAGATGTGCATCGCGAGTTCCCAGGGGCCTGTGCCCCCTTTATGAATTCACGAACCAACGCCTTTCATTTGATGCTTCCTTTCGATTTAAAAATAACTCGTAAACCTGAAGATCCTTTGGAAGCAGGCGTGCGTGTCTTTTATTCTAAGGAAGGGTACTCTTTTCCGTTAGCGTATGATATGGATAAACTTATTAGTTATAATGACGCACAAGTGCTTCCAATAGANTTAGAAGATCCAAACCTTTTATTTGTTTCAGCATCTCAAGTGAAAGAACGGGAATGTAAATATCAGGTTGGTACCCCATCTCCTGAAAACCCTCTCGAATTAAGTTATCCNCGNGCTGTTTTAGAACGCATGGGTAGCCTGGGTACATTTCTACAGGTTGTTAATAATTTTAAGGTGTGGTTCGACTCCTCTCGCGTTTCGGTTTTAATTCAAGGGGCGCCTGATCTTCATGAATATGGCCTGCAGGGAGGGTCTGGTTTGATGACTCGAACACATGCATCTGACAAGATACCTGCTTATGCTGAATCGTCAAAAGAACCTTGGCAGGAAGGCCTTAGCTTTAACTTTGTCAATATGCACCTACAACTCCTTCCCGGGGAAGAACGGGCTATCGTGCCATTCAATACACCGATATTCTCTTTACACCCAGTGCTTAATCGGCAGTGCTTTCAAATTATGAATGCTGAGGAAGCAACCCAAAACTGGAAAAAGGAACAGGCGAAAGCGAGTAAATAAGATCTCTCTCCCGGAGAGCAGTTTTATTTTCGGATCAGAATATATTTTAGGGTTTAAAATGATAAAGGTCTTTCAAATTCATGTTGTTTTTTTGTGCCTACTTTTATTTCTTTTTGGGTGTAGTGAGTATAAAAAAGATGAGGGAGGGATATCTGCCTCTAGCCAAATAAAAGACCCTGCTGAGCTAATAAAACTTGCTGTCAGCAAACAAGTTACAGGAACTTATGATGAGGCAATAGATATTCTTAACCAAGCCTTAGAAATTAATTCTTTGTATGCACCAGCCCATTACCAAAAAGGGTTGATTTATGAGGAGTGGGATAGGAGAAAAGAAGCTCTCACGTCATACAACAAGGCAGTGGAAATAAACCCAACTTATAATGAGGCCCGACTTGGCCTCGCATCACTTTACGATAAATCTGTACTAAACGAACTTGCCTTAGAACAATACCTTAAAGTAGTTGAAACGAGAAGTGATGACCCAGATATTCATTTTAAAATTGCGTTGGAGTACTGGTACCTTCAAGACATTCCAAAAACGGCTGAACACTACATTAGAGTGATTGAAATAAATTCAGAGCACTTGCAGGCACATTTAAATTTGATTAGCGTATACGAACGCATGAAAAATTGGGAAAAGGCTCTTGAAGAAATCGTAATTGTTAAAAGACTGTCACGAAAAACTAACAATCAGCAAGCCATAATTATAGCGGAAAACAAACTTAAATTTATCCAAGGTAGGATGAACGTAACAAAGAAAGATATAAAGCGAAAGTCAGAGCCGCCTTTTGACTAGATAAATTTCACTCGCAGGTCTCGGCCTTAAAAAAATCGCCACCTTTGTGGGTTCCCTTATCTGTTCCCCAATGAATTTTTTTGTCAAGTTTTTTTAAGTGTGGAATGTGCTTTGAACAATGAATATAAGCCTCTTCAACCGTTATAGATATCCAACGCTCGGGAACGATCCCTTCTTCCCAGACATCGTTCGCAAAAACAGCCTGAGTCTTACCTGCCAGTAACTCATCGTTTTCAATAATCGTTGCTTTGCCATTCACATGTAAACCAATCGTGTTTTCAAAAAAATCTATGAACGTCATGCCAATATTTGGGTTTTTTAGAATGTTTCCCATGCTGGCCATGACACCGTTACCTCGATATTCTGGGAGAAGAAGTGTTTTTTTATTTAACACTCTTAAAAAACCTTGTTTACCGGCGCGAAAAGAACAATCGCATTTTCCTTCAGAGTCAGATGTTGCAATAAAAACCATTTCCTGTTTTAAAATAAACTTACGCATATAGGGATTTAGATAACTTAACATTTGTTTATCATAAAATGCAGAGGCTTTCTTCTCTGAACCAACTTTTTTTTGAAGAATTCGTTCTCCCTTAGAGCCTAGAGTAGCCATAAAATACATCCGATTTGATTTTTTAAAATAACTTGGTTAGCTCAATAAAATACATCATACAATATCCTTACACGCGGCGCGAAAGTGGCTCACTTAGCAGCACTTATTTAAATGTTGACGCAAACTTCTCATGGCCTTCACTGGCAAGGCTTTCTTTGGGTATAAATCTTAGTGAGGCGGAATTTATACAATATCTAAGCCCTGTGGGTTTAGGGCCATCATTAAACAAGTGACCTAGGTGAGAATCGGAGCTTTTGGATTTAACTTCTATGCGGTTCATCCCCAAGCTGTCATCCTTTTTGGTAATAGTATTGTTGGGTATGAGCGGTTTGGTAAAAGACGGCCAACCAGTGCCAGATTTAAATTTATCCTGAGAGCTGAAAAGGGGTTCGCCTGAAACAATATCTACGTAGATCCCCTGTCTCTTGTTATTCCAGTAGTCATTTGTGTAAGGGGGCTCAGTTCCATTTTCCTGTGTGACTCGATATTGAAGAAACGTCAGCTGTTTTTTTAATTCATTTTCAGATGGTTTGATAAATTTACTATAAAGGGGCAGCCCTCTGCCGGTATTCTTTTTTTTGGAACTGTTTGTTACCTTGTACTTTAGCTTCTCNCCCCAATATTTTTTTAAAAAATGGTCTCTCCCCGATCCCACGCGGTATATTTTGTAACGAATGGTACTTTTCTTGTAGAAATCTTGGTGATATTCTTCGGCAGCATAAAATGTAGTTGCCTTGACAATGTTTGTTTTTATTCTACTTTTAAATCGTTCACTCTTTTGAAGTTTACTCCTCGATTTCTCAGCTAGCTTTTTTTGCTCTTGATCGTGGTAGAAAATGGCAGNTCTGTATTGCTTGCCTCGATCCACAAATTGCCCGCTCCCATCAGTAGGGTCGATATTCCTCCAAAACACTTCCAGCAAATCGTTGTAGGAGATTAAAGAAGAGTCGTAATGGACCTCTATAGCTTCTGCGTGATTTGTTAAGCCGGTCGCTACTTCTTTATAACGCGGATTTTCTCTTTTACCTCCGGTATATCCAGAGATGACTTTTGAGACACCCGGCAATTTTTCAAATGGGGGTTCCATGCACCAGAAACATCCACCTGCAAAGGTTGCTTTCTTCAAACGTACCATTGAAGAAGACTTACTTTTGTCGTCAGGCTCACTGGATCCACTTATTGTTGTAAAAAACACAGCTATAAAAACTATTAATATAATAAAAAAATGAATGTAATTATTTTTCATTCTCTTTGACTCGTGGAAATATATTTCTGGATTTTTGTTCTCAAAGTGTATGAATTAAGAGTTCTGAACTGGTTTATTTGATTCTTTTACTTTAAGGTTATTTTTGTGTTATCTTTTTTTATTCAGAAAATGTATGTCCGTCCGCCGCGAATGATTACAAAAGTACTATCAAATTCATGCGATTTTTCAACAGACCATCGCAGAATTTATTGACTGAGGTGGTGTGAACAGACCTTAATTAACGCCTTTACTTTATGCTATAAACCTCCGAAGCCTAGTATTATGTGGGGTTGTGAATGCGGCCTAAAATAACTAACGATCGCAAAAAAACTCTTTAAGTGTATGAATATCAATAAATTGATAAAACCTTGGAGATGAGGTTGTTTTTGTTTGACAACGCAACATATTGTATATAGTTTGTTTTATGACACTAGATATAGTTGTCAGGGGTTTTAACCGGCGCTCTAAAATTAATTGTGTGCTGGATAGGCAGTTTTTTAGGTTGCTAAGTCATTAAGGGAGATTTGTGTGCATATTGATCGGGTTTTTACTAAATTTTCGGCAGACCAGAGCGACCCCTATGGAGAAGTAGAGTTTGTAGAAAGATCTTCAAAAATCACTAATGCAGACGGTTCTATTGTTTCTCAAATGGACCGGGTGTTAGTACCAACCCTTTGGTCTCAAGTGGCTGTAGATATTATGGCCCAAAAATATTTTCGAAAGGCTGGAGTTCCTGCTCGACTCAAGAAAAAAATAGAGGATGGAGTTCCCGAGTGGCTTTGCCCCTCAGAGGAGGATACTGAAGCATTGTCCGGGCTTCCAGAATCAAAGCAGATGGGTGGCGAAATGGATTCACGGCAAGTATTTCACCGTTTAGCGGGTTGCTGGACCTATTGGGGTTGGAAGAACAAAAGCTTCGAAAACGAAGATCAAGCGCGCAATTATTACCAAGAAATGTGTTTTATGTTGGCGAGTCAGATGGCAGCTCCGAACTCTCCTCAGTGGTTTAACACAGGACTTAATTGGGCCTATGGTATAGAGGGGCCAGCTCAGGGGCACTATTTTTTCAACGATAAAACCGGGCAGGTTGAAAAATCAAAAAATGCTTACGAACGACCTCAACCGCATGCCTGTTTCATTCTTTCCGTCAAGGATGACCTGGTCGGGCAAGGTGGCATTATGGATCTTTGGCAACAGGAGGCACGGCTATTTAAGTTCGGGTCAGGCAGCGGAAGCAACTTTTCTAAACTGCGCGGCGAGGGAGAACCCCTTTCTGGCGGCGGCAAGTCATCAGGACTCATGAGCTTTCTTAAAATTGGTGATCGCGCAGCGGGGGCCATAAAGTCTGGGGGTACAACAAGGCGGGCTGCTAAGATGGTGACTCTCGATATCGATCATCCTGATATTGAACAGTTTATAAATTGGAAAGCTAAGGAAGAGCGTAAGGTTGCCTCAATAGTAACAGGCAGTCGAATTCTTAAACGGCGGTTGAAGGAAGTTTTTCTTGCGTGTTGGGATGAGGGTTTGAAGGGGGATATCCGTTTCGACGTTAAAGAAAACACTAAGCTCAAAAAAGCGGTGCGGAGGGCTGTTGAAGATTTTATTCCTGAAAACTATGTCTATCGAGTAATTCAGCTTGCGCAGCAGGGCATCAAGGAATTTGAATTCGAAGAGTATGACGCCAATTGGAACTCTGAGGCTTACGCCACAGTTTCCGGACAAAATAGCAACAACTCTATTCGTCTGACCAATGATTTTCTGCATGCCGTGGAGGGTGATGGTGATTGGGACCTTCGTCAACGTACGAATGGGAAATCCATTCGGCGGCTACGGGCTCGTGAACTTTGGCAGTCTATAAACACAGCCGCTTGGGCCAGTGCTGACCCGGGACTTCAGTTCGATACAACTATTAACGAATGGCATACTTGTCCTGAGGAGGACCGCATTCACGCGTCTAACCCTTGTTCAGAGTATATGTTTCTGGATGACACGGCGTGTAACCTAGCATCAATTAATTTGATGAAGTTTTATGATTCTAAGACGGGTGTATTTGATGTAGATAACTTTCGCCATGCTTGCCGTTTGTGGACTCTGACACTTGAAACCTCAGTAGCCATGGCGCAATTCCCAAATGTAGAGATTGCGCGTAAAAGTTTTGAATACCGTACGTTGGGATTGGGGTATGCCAACTTGGGTGCATTGCTAATGATAATGGGAATCCCTTATGATTCAGATCAAAGTCGTGCCATAACAGGTGCGATCACCGCATTGTTAACAGGCGCATCTTACGCAACATCTGCTGAACTAGCTTCTGAGCTTGGACCTTTTTCCCAATATGAAAAAAACAAGAAACATATGATGCGCGTTATGCGTAATCATCAAAGGGCCTTATTAAATTCTGATCGATTGGAATACGAAGGATTATCTATTTTTCCTCAAGGGGTTTGTTCGGAGGATTGCCCGAATAGTCTGATGGTGGCAGCNAAAAAGGCATGGGGTGAGGCCTTGGCGCTGGGCGAAAAACACGGTTTTCGTAATGCGCAAACCACTTGTATCGCCCCTACCGGAACTATCGGTTTGTTGATGGACTGCGATACCACAGGTATTGAACCTGACTACGCCTTGGTAAAGTACAAAAAACTTGCAGGTGGGGGATATTTTAAAATCATTAACCAGTCGGTCCCATCTGCTCTTAAGCGACTAGGTTATAAGTCAGGCGAAATACAGTCGATTGTAGATTACTGCGTCGGAACAGGCAGTTTGGAAGAAACTCCTCATATTAATTTTAATACCCTAAAGGCGAAAGGGTTTACAGACGAAGTTATTTCTAGAGTTCAGGATGAACTGCCTAAAGTATTTGATATTACATTTGCTTTCAATAAGTTTGTTTTAGGTGAGTCCTTTTGCGAGGGAGTTCTTGGGATTAGTAGCGAAGAACTAGATTCTTTTGACTTTAATATGCTCAACTGTCTTGGCTTCTCAGATCAAAATATTGAAGAGGCCAACAATGTTATTTGCGGTACCATGACTCTAGAGAACGCGCCGTACCTTAAAGAGGAACATTATTCAGTTTTTGACTGTGCCAATACCTGTGGAAAGTATGGAAAACGATTTATTAGGTCTGAAGCTCATATTCATATGATGGCGGCAGCTCAGCCGTTTCTTTCGGGTGCTATCTCCAAGACAATCAACATGCCCAACGAGGCTACTCTTGAGGATATGGATAATGCGCACATGCTTTGTTGGAAGCTCATGTTGAAGGGGACAGCAGTATACAGAGATGGATCAAAACTGAGCCAACCTCTTAATAATACTGTTAGCGAAGGCTTTAAAGTGCTTGAAGTTGAGGATATTGAGGAGAAGCAGCCTCTTAAAATTGCTAAGAAAATTGTCGAAATCGTGCGTGAACGGAAACGAAGAACCCTTCCTCACCGACGGGCTGGTTATACCCAGAAAGCGGTTATTGCTGGACATAAAGTTTATCTGCGAACGGGTCAGTACTCTGATGGCTCACTCGGTGAAATATTTATCGATATGCATAAAGAAGGAGCCGCTTATCGTAGCCTTATGAACTGTTTTGCTATAGCGATTTCTTTGGGGTTGCAACATGGTGTTCCTCTTGAAGAGTTTGTCGATGCCTTTGTGTTTACACGTTTTGAGCCAAATGGAATTGTCACAGGTAATGAACGAATCACCATGGCTACCTCCACTATTGATTATATATTCCGAGACTTAGCTATTCATTACCTTGACCGCACGGACCTTGCCCAAGTGACACCTGATGATCTCCGGGCAGACGCTATCGGGAAGAACGATGAGTCAGAACCTAATGATGTCAGTAATCAAGGCTCTACGGACAAGTCGTCGACAGCGATGATCCAAGGAGAAGGGAAAAGAGAATCTAAGGCTACCCAAACTGGCGGCTCTCATGTCAAAGAAAACGGAAACAATGGACATGCTAAACCTGTCGAGATAACCCCGGTCCGTAGTAATGGAAGTGAAGGGGGGCAGGCTGTGGCCGCGCGAAAATTGGTTTCTACAACGTCCATCGCGAGATTAAAGGGCTATGAAGGTGATCCTTGCACAGATTGTGGGCAACTGACTCTTGTTCGGAATGGTACCTGCCTCAAATGTCAAACCTGTGGAGCTACTTCGGGTTGCTCATAAGTTTCTAACCACACTCTTAACATTAAACTAATTTATCGATTTGCGCAACGGAAGCCGAATGTTGGGTTTTTAATGTTGCCGGCTACGACATTTCGATAGTCTATAGTGGCGAAGCCAAGCGGACTTGTCCAACTCCCTCCTTTCGCGATTCTATAAGTTCCTTTTTTCTTTGGTCTTAAATTTTTAGGGAGAGGAGAGTGAGGGGTGTCAACCCATTCCCATACGTTCCCAATCATGTCCAAGGTGCCAAAAGGTCCGGATCCTAAAGGGAATGACCCGACAGGTGCAACCGAAGCAAACCCATCTTTTTCTTCGACAAGGTTGGCGAATGACCTTTTGGTTTTATTGCTCCAATAGGTAGGTTTTTTTGACGAACCTCCTGCCGCCAACTCCCACTCAGCTTCTGTCGGTAAACGTTTTCCCACTGCCCGGCAATGTTTATCTGCGTTGACCCATTCAATACCCATGGCTGGACAGGCTAAACAGGTTTTCTCTGTTATATAGATTTGGTCGTGAGTTGGGTGTGTTTTTTTGTATTGCCTCACGGTCACCTCAGTGTGGTCAATATAAAACATGTCCATTATTTTTAGGTCATTGGAAACAATAATGGGAGAGTCAAAGCTTCTTTGCTTTGGTTTTAGCCGGTTGGTCTTATCAACTGAAGGATCAACCAAAACCATAAGCGTGCCACTAGCTGGATGAATTATGGTGGGTAATAATATTTGATCGTACCTGGAAGGTGGGGGTAGTTTTTTAGTATGCTTTTTATGCTTTATTGTACGTCTTTTTCGTTTTTTAGTATGTTTTTTAGTATTTCTTTTATGTATTTTGGCATGGGGGGCAAGTTGTTCAATATTTACTCTGTCTTTTGGCGGGTGTTTTCTAGAATGCTTNCGATGTTTGCTTAAGCCTGAATTACATGCTGATATAAAAAAAAAGGTGAGTAATGTAACGNCTAATACAGTTTTCAAGATTCCTTATTCCTTNGTAAGCATAGATTCAAATCTTTTTTTNAAACTATTGTAGCGCTCGTACTCTATTTTTGCCAATTCTGGTTTCCCAATTTTTTCATAAGTGAACCCTAAACTATATCGA
>JGI26247J51722_1000232_pt1 | contig 24368 bp, 23 predicted proteins | sample SaaInlV_100m_DNA_2_FD_51722 | JGI IMG/M metagenome (IMG submission 51722)
ACATCCATTGGCAGAGGCCGTTGTTAGGGAGGCTAAAAAAAATAATTTAAATCTTTTGGAAGTTCAAAACTTTAAAGCTTTACCCGGCTTTGGGGTCATGGCTTTATTAGGACAGCAACAAATGATTTTAGGGAATATGGGTCTGATGTTAAACAATGGAATTGATGTTGGAGGCTGGGTCGATCGCCTAGAAAAGCTTTCGCGTCAAGGGAAAACACTCATGGTATTAGCGGTTTCTAAAAAAATAGTAGGTGTAATAACGACATCAGATGTTATTAGACCTCATGCAAAAGATACAGTTGATCGATTGAAAGGTCTTGGGTTAGACATTGGAATCCTTACAGGTGACAATCGATATGTGGCAGAGGTCATAGCAAAGGAATTGAATATTAAAACTGTTTTATCTGAGGTGCTTCCTGGAAGTAAGTCTAACGAGATAAAAAAAATGCAGGCCAAAGGCCTTACCGTTGGAATGGTAGGAGATGGGATCAATGATGCTCCTGCACTTGCTCAGGCTGATCTTGGAATTGCTGTTGGTTCAGGCGCAGATGTTGCTATAGAAGCGTCTGATATAACCCTTATGTCAAATGATCTAACAGCAGTAGTTGATGCTATCGAATTGAGTAATAAAACTATGGCAAAGGTTAAGCAAAATTTATTTTGGGCGTTTTTTTATAATTGTTTGGGTATTCCAATTGCTGCAGGGGTGCTGTATCCAATATTTGGGATTTTATTAAGCCCAGTATATGCAGCCCTTGCAATGACCCTTAGCTCAGTTTCTGTGATCAGCAATTCTTTATTGCTAAAAAAATTTACTCCCAAGGCTAGGATTTTATAGTAAAGGCCATTCCTTTAATTAAAAAACTCTAAATACATTCATTTAATAAGTTATTGGTCGAACCCAGAAACAAGGATTGCTCTATTATAAGATGCCATCATGTCGCCGCGGGTCAGCATTCCAATTACTTTTAATTTGTCTTCACTTCTGACTACGGGTAGTTGGTCTACGTCTAATTTAGAAAATATTTCCATTGCTTCATTTAAATTTTGTTGTGGGGTGAGGGAGTATACTTTTGTATTGGCGAGTTCGCCTGCTACAAGAAGGTCTCCTAATTGCTCCTCAAATATCACCTCGCGAATGTCTGAGAAGGAAAGAATTCCAGTCATGTCACCCTTATTGTCGATGACAGGAAAATAAAAATTCTTTGAATATGAAATGGTTTCAAGAATTTTTCGAAAAGGCATTTCTTGAGCAATGGTTGTGATATCAGTACTCATTACATCTTGAACTTTTATAGAGTTCATTATGGATGCTTCTCGGCCGTGACGTATGTTAATCCCTTTATTTAGTAAATATTGTACATAAATGGATTGTTTGGTAAACCTCTGATAGGTGTATGACGCTGCTATGCATGTGGCCATGATTGGGAGAATTAAAGTGTAATCATTTGTTAATTCAAAGAGCATGAGAATGTTGGTCAGGGGTGCTTGCATAACAGCTCCAGCAACAGCTCCCATCCCTACGACTGAGTAGGTTCCAGCCGAAGCCGATAGGGTCGGAAAAATAAAGTGTATGCTTGAGCCAAAGGCAGTGCCCAACATTGCACCTATAAAAAGAGAGGGCGCAAATATACCGCCCATACCCCCGGATCCAAGCGTAATAGATGTGCACATAATTTTCATAAAAACTAAAAGAAAGGCTAATCCCCAAAACATTTGACCTGTTAAAGCTTGTTCCATCACGTCGTAACCGTTACCGAGAATCTGGGGCATGAAAATTGAAATCATGCCAACTATTAGCCCCCCAATTGCTGGTTTATAGAGACCGGGTATGGTGATTTTTTCTTCAAATATTTGCTGAACATAAAAATATATAAAGGTGAATAACCGAGCAACTATCCCACACAGAATTCCAAGGATTAAATAGAAAATAATTTCTGCTGGATGTACAAGTTCGTGTACCGGGACATTAAATGTAACCTCGTTTCCTTCTAAGGCTCGCCCAGTTACTGTTCCGATTACTGAAGCGATGATAATAGGGCTGAATGTATGTATGGCAAAATCGCCAAGAATAATTTCAAGGGAAAATAANACGCCAGCCAATGGGGCATTAAATGAAGCCGCTATCCCGGCNGCNGCTCCACATCCAACTAGAACGCGCATTCTATCTGTAGATAAGTGAAGAAGTTGACCGATTGTTGAACCAACTGCAGCTCCAATCTGGACTGTTGGGCCTTCTCTTCCAGCAGAACCACCTGATCCAATAGTGATCGATGAGGTGACAGCACAGGAGGCGATGGTGCGCTTTCTCACTTTACCGTCATTTAAAGCGACGGCGTACATGACTTTATGTACCCCATTTTCTTTTACCGCATTAGGAAAATATTTGCAGATGAGACCAATGAAAAANCCACCGACCATTGGCATNAATGGTAATANGAAAGGATAGGTTTGAGGTGGTATTCCCNNTAGGGAAAACCCTTCGATAGAAAAAATCGATTCAAAGAATTCTATCATCCAACGNAAAAAAGTTGACGCAAAGCCAGCCAAAAACCCAAGTAAAGCAGCAAGGATCAACATGTTTTGATCAAACATCAAAACATTTCGAAATTTATCTCTGATCTGGTCGGTTATTGTGGTCATGACATTGTTTGTTCGCAACCGCTTAAATGAAAGCCGCATTATATGTCATGAGAATCTTAATGGCTAGGTTTTCAATTATATTGTGACTCTAATAAAATGATATAGCTTCAAACTAATTTCTTATGTTATTCTCAACTCGTTGTATTTTTTTCTCAATAGCCTTAACAGTTTATCAAATTGAAAGCTTGTTTTATTTTTTAGGAGATCCTTGTGGCTATAATTGCCCCTTCTATACTGTCAGCAGATTTCAGTAGACTTGGCGAAGAAATTAAAGCTGTTGAAGATGCTGGTGCTGATTGGATTCATGTTGATGTGATGGATGGGCACTTTGTCCCCAATATTACCATTGGACCACCTGTAATTGAGTCGATTAGAAAAGTTACAGATCTCCCACTTGATGTCCACCTGATGATCGAGAACGCAGATTGTTACATAAAATCGTTTGTTGAGGCAGGAGCAGATATTATAAGCGTCCAAGTTGAAGCATGTAGACATCTCAATAGAACAATTCAGATTATTAAGGAACAGAAAGTTCGTGCCGGGGCTGTTCTGAATCCAGCAACCCCTTTGTCAAGTTTGGAAGAAATTCTACACGAACTCGATATGGTACTTCTAATGACGGTGAACCCAGGGTTTGGTGGGCAGTCTTTCATTCCTTCGATGCTAGGTAAGATATCTAACTTGAAAGATGTTATGANTAACTATGAAGATGAGATTGAGTTGCAAGTAGACGGTGGAGTAAAACCTGAGAACGCAGGCGAGATAAAAGAATCAGGAGCCAGTGTCCTTGTTGCAGGGTCGGCTATTTTTAATAGTAAGGATTATAAAAAGGCGATCAAAAACTTGCGAGAAGCATGATACCGGTAACCCCTCTCCACAAATTAGGGAGAGAGGTGTAGAAATCGCACCAGTATAAAAAGGAAATGAAAGTAGATCTCTTCTAGATTTCTATCAACTGTTGATTAGAATTTTTTTCACTTCCTTTTTTGCTTCGGGAGTTTTGGGCATTTTAACTTTTAAAACCCCATTAGAGAAAGAAGCGCCTATTTTGTTTTCATTAATTGTTGCAGGAACTTCAAAACTCCTTTGGAATACTCCGTAGGACCGCTCTCTACTATAAAACTCACCTTGTTTATCTTCTGTGTCAGTCTTTTTCTCACCCTTGATGGTGAGAATTCCGTCATCTAATGTGATGTTAACATTTTTCTCATCGATTCCAGGTAGATCAGCGGTTATTAGAAAATCCTCTTTGGTTTCTGCAATATCAACCTTAGGAAATCGATCCTGTTTTAACGGACGGAAGTCAATAAAGCTGTTCTCAAAAAAATCTGGGTTCAATGGGTTTAAGAACTCGTTTATATCCTTACCGATTGTGAAGAAAGGATAGTCGGTATTGTAATGATCAGGTTTGTTGTAAGAATTAGGTTNTATTGGAAATAAGTTTTTATACGTCATGATAATTGTCTCCTTTTTAAAGTTACCTCGCTTCATTTTTGTGTTCGCAACAAAAAATCCAAGCCGAGGTGTGCGTTAAAAATATTAACTTTGGACTAAGCTACGGGAGACCGGTCTGCCGCTTTCTATTTACTATATGTAATCTAAAACCGAAATAGTCAAGGTTGCAAAGGTAAAATTTTTAATGAATAGTAAGTTTTTAGTTTAAATAAAGTGTGGGATTGAAAGGAAGTAACAGGATACGGGGGTGCATCGAAGTGTTGAAAACCCCCTTTCCAAGGTCTGGAAAGAGGGTTTCGCATAAATTAAGAAACTTTAGTTGCGCTGTTTATTTATTAACCTCAATTGTTTTGTCTACCTTCGGTCTCCCATTATACGGAGGAGCATGAGAAATAGATTGATGAAATCAAGATATAGAGTCAGGGCTCCTCTAATTGCCTCTTTGGTATCTTCGTCTGTTCCTTCATTACCGAGAATATTCATTTCTTTAATTTTCTGTGTGTCATATGCGGTTAACCCTACAAAAATAAGAACACCAGCATAGGTTATGATCCAATGCATCATTGGGCTTTGTAGAAAGATGTTCACGAGAGATGCAATGATTATCCCGATTAGTCCCATAAATAGAAAGCTACCCCAAGAGGTAAGATCTTTTTTCGTGGTATAACCATAAAAACTCATTGCACCAAAAGTTCCGGCAGTCACTAGAAAAGTTGATGTGATCGAGGCGGCTGTATAAACTACAAACAAGGTAGAAAAAGTTATTCCAGTAAGCCCGGCATACAACAAAAAGACACCAGTAGCCTGACTTACGCTCATAGCCATTACTCTGGTGGCTAACCAGAAAACTAATCCGATCTGAGCGATTATCAATACGATCGGCATGACGGGGTTACCCATCAAGATATTAAAGATCGCTGGGGTATTGGCAACGTAGAATGCCATTACGCCGGTAATACCTAGCCCGGCTCCCATCCAATTATAAACGCGAACCATGAAGCGTTGTTGCTCTGCGGCAACTGAATCAAGGCTGGTAGTTCTTATTTGATTTTCTTGCATTTTTATTTCCTTCAATTGACGATTAATGGTTTTAGTAAAACTGATCTAGTAGGCATAGAGATCAGGTTAACTATATCATCTCAGCTATATAAAAAATAGTATTGGCTGTTCTGTTTGTCAAGTACAAGAGTGTTTTAATTCATTAAATTTTTTTTAATGAATTTAATAAATTTCGGTGAACTATATTCGCCTAATTCTAAAATTAAAACGGCGTTGTGTGATTAACAATCATTTTATTTATTTCTTTGAGAAGGCGTTTTTCGAGTGTACTTCACTATCAAACATAATAGGGCAGCAAATATCATCCATTGAAACCTTTCTTCCCATACACGCTTTCGTTCAGTTTTAATTTCTTTGTTCTCGACTTTGTGTTTGATGTTCTCCAGATATAATTTTTGCAGGTCCATATCACCTATTATTGAACGTACATAGGCACCCCCTGTTAGTAATGCCATTTGTTGAAGGGTTTGTTCGTCAAGTTTAGTTAATATTACCTCTCCATCTTTATCTTTTTTGAATCCGGTAACTCCTGGTTCAGAGCTCGGGATAGGTGCACCAATTCTATGGCCTATCCCTATTGCAAAAATTTTAGTTTCGTGTTCCTTGGCCCATTCTGCAGATTGTATGGCATCACCTGTCTGGTCTTCACCATCTGTTATTAGAATTATAGCGCGGGACCTTGTGTCCTGTTGGTTAAATGACTTGACTGAGGTTCGGATTGCATGGCTTATTGCCGTCCCCTGTACAGGAATGAGTTTTGTGTCAATAGCATTTAAGAAAATTCGAGCAGCAGAATAATCCAANGTAAGAGGGCATTGCAGGTATGACGTTCCAGCAAAAGCAACTAGGCCAATTCTATCTCCTTCAAGCATATTTAATAAATCCGCTATCTTGTGTTTTGCTCTTGCTAGTCTATTAGGCTTTATGTCTTGCGCTAACATACTACTGGAAACATCTAGTGCGATGATGATATCCACACCCTTTTGCTCTAGATCTTTCCAGTAATAACCCCAGCGTGGTTGAGAAAGCGCCAGAATAAGAAAAAACACCGCAGATATGGTTAGTACATTATCGATTTTAACCCGTTTCAAGGCTAGAGGGTCAAGTAGCCGAGAAACAAGTGATTTTCCTAAGAAAACTTCAATCAGCAGTTTCTTTTTTTTGTATGACCACAAAAAAAAGACTATAAGCGGAATCATCAACCAAAGTAAGTTTAGATAGTCTTGGTTGCCAAAGCGCATTAAGGGAGTCTCCTTAAAAAAGAATTTGAAAAAATAATTTCAGTGAGGAACAAAATAAGTCCGGGGATAAGGAAATAATGAAACAATTCTTTGTATTCAGAGTGGTCAAGACTTTTTATTTCTGACTTTTCTAATAGATCAATTTGTCTGTAAATTTCTTTTAGTGACTTTAAGTCGGTGGCGCGGAAATATTTTGCATCCGTCATTTCAGAGATTTTATTGAGCACCCCTTCGTCGATATCCACATCCTGATAGATAAGTCGTTTCCCAAAAATTGAATCTACTAGAAATGGTGCCTTTCCACGTTTGCCGACTCCAATAGTATAGATTTTGATGCCCAGAGCTTTAGCAATTTCAGCAGCCTGCAGGGGTGGAATTGTACCTGAGTTATTACGTCCATCAGTTAAGAGAATAATGATTTTGGATTTAGATTTTAGGTCCTTCAATCGTCTAGCTGAGATGCCAATTGCGGACCCGATCGCAGTGGCGTCACCAGCCATTCCAATTTTAAGTTTATCGAGGAATGCAAGTAGAATGCTCTGGTCTAATGTGAGGGGACATTGCGTGAACGCATTAGCTCCAAAGACGACCATCCCTATTCGGTCCATTTTTCGATGCTTGACGAACTCTGCAACTACATCTTTTACCACTGAAAGTCTTGTGACTTGGGTTTCGTTTTTTTTGAAGTCAAGCGCCTGCATACTACCTGATGTGTCTATCGCAAGAACGATGTCCACGCCTTGTGAGAGAATCTCGGTTCTTTTGCGTCCCTCCTGTGGGCGGGCGAAGGCAATAATGAAAAGAGTAATAGCAATGAACTTAAGAGCAGTTGATGCTATTGCTTTGATTTTTGAACGGTGTTGACTTAGAGCTTTTAATGATGCAAGTGATGAGTAGTTAATAGCACTTGCTATTGTTCTTTCCCGTAATATCAAGACAGGAACTAGCAATAAGGTTAAAAGGAGCCAAGGATCTTCGAATCTTAAAAAGGTCATACGGGTTTAAATCAATTGGGATAAAGCCCTAGGTTTAAATTTTCTTGGGTTGATTTTATGAAAGTACGAACTGACTCTACCTCATCTGCTCCTGGTAAAGCCTGTGCTTTTGCAAACTTTATCAGGTCTGATTTTTTCAAAATTCGATTTGCTTCAGTTCGTGAAGCAAGTTCAATTTTTTCTTGATTTTTGAAATGCTCAGTTATCTCTTCAGTTGTCCAGTCGAGTGCTGGGAAAAGATATCTTTTTCCAAGATAGCGGCGAAGGATTTCAGAAAGTTCGAAAAAATGTTCTCTCGCATTTCCACGTTCAAGAAGCCCTTTGTTTTTCAATGTATCTAATTCACGCAAGGCTGTTTCGTGAGTCGATAAAACTGGTGCCTCTTTAGTAGAGTTTGGGTGTTTTGTCTTTCTGTATTTCCATAGAAGGTACAAAACAATTGTTATCAGAATTATGTTTAGTCCCCAAAAAAACCACGGTACCCAATTGCTGTCTACTTCAACAATATCTTTGATATCTTTTATGTCGGTTGGTTCTCCCTGAAGTCGTAATACTGAGGCCACTTCAATTGTGATTTTTTGGGAAAGTATTTCGCCAGGAATGTACTTATCAGTATTCTTCTCTTTGATTTTGAAGGCAACTCGGATTGGAGAGATGTCGTACGTGCCGACTTGGTCTGCAAGGAGTTTTGCAGAGTATTTTTGTTCAACTAACGCTTCATCAGTTTTTCTTGGTTTGATTGTTATACGTTCAACTATATTAAATTCACTGATTGCATCAAAGTCCGGAGTGGTTGGTATTACATCCAACTCATGTGTCAGGGTAATCGTGTAGGTAATGATATCACCTGTTGTGACTATTGGTTTGTCTATTTCGGTGTTGATGGTGATCGGTGAATCAGCCCAACCGGTGGTCGAATAGAGAAAAAATAAACTAATAAATATCGATGTAACCCCAGCGATTTTCACTTTGCGTTGAGATTGTTTGGCTCTAATGAATTTATTTTTGCTAAACATGTGTCAATATTTTTTTTCAGTTCATCAGCATGGTGGTATGTTGTCTCTTCCTCTTCAGCTTGAAATAGCCAGATTAGTCCTTCCTGACAGTTACTTAATTCCATATATATTTGGCCTATTGTGTGAGCAACCATTGCTCGGGAAGCAGTATTAATTTTTGTTTTTTCTAAGTATTTTATGTATTGATCAATCGCCTGCTCATGAAGTCCTTTGCTTTTAAGCTTGTCCCCAACGTTTCGTAAATATTGATAGGTGTCCGGTTTGTTTTCTGATGAGTTTACTGAAAAAGCAATTTTTATAAACAGAGCTCCCATTGCAGCCAACGTTACTAGCGTTAAAATTATAATGGGTATCTTGATTTTGTAGCTTATTCCGTTTTTTGTGGGATCATCTTCCATTTTCAATGCCTTTTTTCACGTATTTTGAAATATCTTATAATGGGTTCGACTAATGATCCATCAGTATCAATTTCTATTGTATCAACACCTATTGAGCGAAATAGTTTTTTAAACTTATTCCGCTTTTCCTGCTCATAGGTGGTGAGAAGTTTGGTCATCTCCCTGTTGTCTGTGTCGATCAGCAGAGTTTCGCCTGTCTCACTATCTCGAAGGTTAATTAGTCCTACTTTTGGGAGGTCTCTTTCTCTTGGATCAGATATGGATATTGCAACTAGGTCGTGTTTTTGTCTAGCAAGTTTTACATTAGTTTCGTAGTTCGTTGCTTGAAAATCTGAGATAAGAAAGGCAATGCATTTTCGTTTTTGAATTTTTAATAGGTATTCAAGTGGAATGTTGAGGTCAGTAAGTCTTCCTTCCGGTTGGTAGTTCAAAATTGTGCGAATGATGTTCCAGACGTGTGCTTTCCCTTTTTTTGGTGGTATGTAATGTTCTATTTTATTTGAAAATACAATGAGGCCTATTTTGTCGTTATTGCGTATTGCAGCGAATGCCAATATGGAGGCCACCTCTGCTGAGATTTCGTTTTTTAATTTTCCGTTGGAACCAAACTCGCCAGATGAACTAACATCCACCATCAGCATTACATTGAGTTCTCGTTCCTCTATATATTCTTTTATAAAAGGTTGGTCCATGCGTGCCGTTACATTCCAGTCTATGAGTCTTACGTCGTCCCCCGGTGTATATTCGCGTACGGCATTAAACTCCATTCCGCGACCCTTGAATGCCGAAACATATTCACCTGCCATTAATTCTGTCACCAGATGGCTAGTTTTGATTTGTATAGCTCTGATTTTTTGCATGAGTTCGATGGAGATGTCCTCCTTCTGAGTAGGGAGAGGAGCGGCTTTGAATCCCTCTATGACTTTTGACAAAAAACTCATAATAACCTTTTACAAGTTTAACAAATTAGTAGCTCTAGGATTTGTTAGGTTGATCAAGACTCGAAGAAAACTGAAGTCTATCCACAAAAAAGCTCAAGGGACTTCTACTGTATCAAATATTTGCTGAAGTATATCGTCAGTGGATATGTTTTCAGCTTCTGCTTCGTAAGTGAGGATAACCCGATGTCTTAACACGTCAAATCCGATCGATTTAATGTCTTGGGGAACTACAAATCCTCTACCTTGCATAAACGCATAGGCTCTGGATAGGTGATGCAGGAAAATAGAAGCGCGAGGAGATGCTCCATACTGAATTAGGTTAGCAAGTTTGGGTAAATTTTGGGTTGCCGGATTTCGAGTTGCTGCTACCAAGTTAAGAATATAATCTTCCAAGTTACTATCTATATAAATAGAATTTATTACCTCTTGAGCTTTGAGTAAAACTTCTGGGTCTATTATTTTTTGAACTTCCTCATGTCCATTGTTAGAAGTCATTCGCTTCATGATTGTTCTTTCTTCTTCCTTGCTGGGATAATCAATTTTCAGTTTAACCATAAACCTGTCAACTTGTGCTTCTGGGAGCGGATAAGTACCTTCCTGTTCAATGGGGTTTTGGGTTGCGATGACCATAAAAGGATAAGATAGAGGGAATGTTTCTCCACCAATAGTAATTTGTCTCTCCTGCATTGCTTCTAGTAATGCACTTTGCACCTTCGCTGGCGCTCGATTTATTTCATCCGCCAATATGATATTAGCGAAAAGAGGTCCTTTTTTTATGGTGAACTCACCTGTTTTTGGTTGAAAGATTTGAGTCCCAAGTAGATCGGCAGGTAAAAGGTCTGGCGTGAACTGAATTCGTTTAAACTGGGCTTGAATGGTTTNGGCTAGAGTGTTTACAGAAGTAGTTTTGGCTAAACCAGGAACACCTTCTAATAAAATATGCTCACCGGTTATTAGAGACAGAATCAATCGCTCCGTAAGGTAGTCTTGTCCAACTATTATTTTTTTTATTTCTTTGTTGAGAAGAGGAATAAATTCTCCAGCTTTTCGGACTCGTTGTGTGATTTCTTCTATAGACTGTGGCATTTTGATGAAATTATTGATGAGTTAAAAAATGTTTAGCAAGTTATATTGATTATGATTAGCTTTAATATAAGGGATTATTTCAACTAAACAAATATTAAAAAAAATTAATTTAATTTTGAGTTTTAGACAAATACAAGATTTAACATTACCTGGAAGAAATTTAGACTTTACAATCTAGGTAAGATCAATAGAATGTCCAACTTATTGTGGAGTTCTATAAGCATGGTGCTTAAATAATATTAAAGGTACGAAATGTCTGAAAAAACACAAGAAGGACTGGACAATTTAATAATTGAGGGACTTAACGCTGAAAAAGGTGAACTCGANCTTCGAGAACGGGAACTTGATGATGACGATATAAAATTAATTGTAAATTCAGATAAAATTAAAGGTGTTACTGCATTATTTTTAGAATATAACGAAATTGGTGATGAAGGTTTGCAGGCCATTCTGGGTTCTGAAAAATTTAAACATCTAACCGCTTTGAATATGTTTAAAAATCAGGTTTCAGATGACGGGGTCAAGGAGATGGCTAAGTCAAAAACGCTACTCAATCTTTCAGAGCTTGTTATGAGTGACAATAAGATTGGCGTGGAAGGTGCTAGAGCACTTTCAGAGTCTAAAACTTTAGCTAATCTAGTTTCTTTATGGGTTGGTGATCAACTAGGTGATGAAGGTGTAAAGTTGTTGGTAGAGTCGAAATATCTAACTCGACTAAACCTTCTAACTCTTTATAGAAATAATATTGGTGATTCAGGTGCGGTAGCGATTGCAGATTCTAAGAACCTGTCAAAATTGACTGAACTTAATTTAAACTGGAATTATATTGAAGCTGAGGGGATTGAAGCTATCGCTAACTCCAAAACTCTTACGCAGTTAGAAACACTGACCTTGACCTATAACCCTATTGGAGTCGAAGGGATTCAATTAATAGCAAATTCAGGGAATTTTAAAAAACTAAAACTTCTTGACCTTTATGAAACTTCATTAGGTAGTGAGGGTGGACGAATTTTAGCAGAATCGAAAAATCTTTCTAACTTGCAAACTTTGATTCTAATTCACAATGATATTAATGAAGAGACTCAGGAGTTGATTAAAAACTCTAAAAATCTTCCTAATCTAACTAAGGTAGTATTTCTTCCTCCCAAAAAGGTCGAAGATTAAAACTTAAACTGTCGCCCTAATTTTTGATTTTCAACTTTGTGGCCTCGGATTGATTGCGGTATCTAAGCGTGTTTTTTTTCTATTTAATAAGGGGACCTCAAGGTTTTGAGGGCCCCTTTTTTATTTGCATGTTTTCTATTGACTACGCTTGATGTTAGAATCAAAAANTCTTATTTATTAATAATTTAAAGGTAAATAAAAATAAATGTTTATTGGAAGTCATCCTGACCTATTAGATTTATGGCCTTTTCGAGAGGACAGCATTTATGTTGTCGGGAAGGATGGTATCCCTCAGCATTACGACGGTACGGAATGGCTACCAGTTCATACGGAAAATGCAAACCCTCTCATGGGGATATGGGCATCAGATGAAAACAATATTTACGCNGTAGGTGTTGGAGGTGTGGTGCTTCACTATCAGGGTACGAAGTGGNATCAGATTGATACAGGTAGTTACGACTCTTTGAATGCTGCTTATGGTTACGATAGCAACAACGTGTTTATTTATGGAGTAGGGGGCCGNCTTTTGTTTTGGGGGGGGGATCAGTGGCATTACCGNGAACCTAACACCATTCACGATCTTTTTTGTATGTGGGGAACAGATATCAATAATATTCATGCGGTGGGTGGAGAAGGAACGTATCGTTTTCACAACGGCAAGGAATTCCAGCGGAAAGATGAGTTGACTAGTGAGGAAGTTTCTCTGTATGGGGTTTGGGGTTCCGCTATTGATAATGTTTACATCGTAGGTTCACATGGAACCATTCTTCACTTTGATGGNAATGAGGAAGGTGAGTGGGTACCAATGGAATCTGGGACAGAAGAATACCTACTAAGTATATGGGGTTCATCGNCNAATAATATTTTTGCTGTGGGAGATAATGCAACTATTCTTCACTATGATGGAAAGTCTTGGCGCGCNATGGATNCAGAAACTGATAAGTATTTAACCAAAGTACGTGGACTTCGTTCTGATTGTATATACGCGGTAGGTGANGATGGNCTGGTTATTCGCTTCGATGGAAAAAAATGGAATGATATGTCNTTAGGAGAAGGTGCTTAAATGTCAGATTTAACAGAAAATCATTTGCTTTCAATTTTTGGATTTGGTGCGGACAGTATTTTTGTAGGTGGNGCTGAGGGAACCATGCTCCACTATGATGGCGTGAAGTGGGAACCAATGGATCTTAACGGACGTTGGGCGATAAAAAATATATGGGGTGCTGCTCCCGACAATCTGTTTGCGGTGGCGACAGACGGAAGAATTCTCCATTATGATGGTAAGAAATGGTCTGTAGAAGAAACAGAAAAATTACCACCTATGACCGGAGTTTTTGGTTTGTCAGAAACAGAAATATATGCGTGTGCACGTCTTGGTCGAATTCTTCGTTATGATGGCACTGAATGGAAATTCTTAAACACAGGAACTGATGTTGATATTACTCGGTTGTGGGGATGCGCTGAAAGCGGAATGTATGCAGTTGGATTTGATGGGCTTATTTTGAAACAGGAAGACGATAAATGGAAACGCTTAACTATTAACTCAAATCATGAGTTTTATGGTTTTTGCGGGTTTGGTCCCGATGAGATGTATATATGTGGATCTGATGGAATTATTTACAAATTTAACGGGAATGTGGTAACTGAAATGCCAACCCGAACGCAGGATTTTTTTCTTGATGTGTGGGGGCCTTCAAAAGAAATGGTTTTTGCCGTCGGTGATCTTGGGATGNTTATGTTTAATGATGGGGAACAGTGGANCCGTATTGANTCTGGGACAGAAGAATATCTAACAGCCATTTGGGGTAGTTCTGACGAAGATATTTATGCCGTTGGTGATAATGGACTTATCCTGCGCTGGGACGGTGAAAATTGGTTAGCCTGCGGTTAGAAACAGGTTCCNCTTTATGNCCAGGTTTATACCAGTAAAATTATTGTCACTTCTTANATAGTGGAAGTTAATACCAATTATCTTAATTGCTGAAATAAATGCATTTTTAATTACTTAGTAAACTGCCTAAGGGCGTAAATCATTTCCATCATATTATGTTAAAACCTACCCTCAAAGAATTCAAAGAAAAGTCAAAGCAGGGCAACTTAATTCCCGTGTACAAGGAGGTCTTGGCTGACTTAGATACACCTGTTTCTGCCTATATGAAAATGTGTGGTGGAGAGTACTCTTTTTTGCTTGAAAGTGTTGAGGGTGGTGAAAAATGGGCCCGGTACTGTTTTCTCGGGTTTGACCCTTCAATTATCATTAGTATCAAGGGGAATGAGGTTGTTGTCGAAAAAAATGGTCAAGCNAAATCAATTTTAATTACACAGGGAAACCCACTTGTTGGCCTTAAAGATATTCTGGCCCGTTACCAGCCTGTTGATGTGGAAGGCTTGCCTCGATTTTCTGGAGGTGCAGTTGGTTTTGTTAGTTACGATATGGTTCGTTCTTTTGAGGATTTGCCCGAAGATACTGTGGATGACCTGCAAGTACCCGATGCTAGATTTGTAATCACAGATACTTTATTGATATTTGATAATGTTGCTCAAACAATAAAAATTGTTTCCAATGCTCATGTTGACAACGAAAATATTGAAGAATCGTACAATCAAGCGGTAAAAAATATTGATGCGATTGAAAAAAAACTAAGAACGAGCCTTCCTGTTGATGTTAATAATAAAAAGTCACCGAAAATAGATAGTTTAAACTGCATAGAATCTAACTTTAAAAAAGAACATTTCATAAATTCTGTGCAGAAAATTAAGAATTATATTCTTGAGGGAGATGTCATTCAGGTTGTTTTGGCGCAGAGATTGAAATTTAATATCAGTAAAGATCCGTTTACAATTTACCGAGCATTAAGGTCTATTAACCCTTCTCCTTATATGTATTATTTGAAGTTTGGTGACCTTGAAATTGTTGGTTCTTCTCCAGAAATATTAGTTCGTCTGGAGGGTGAGAAGATTGAAGTTCGGCCAATCGCCGGGACTCGTAAGCGAGGTCAATCAGAAGAGGAAGATCAAGCCTTAGAAAACGATCTCCTTAATGATGAAAAGGAATTAGCTGAACACATTATGCTGGTAGATTTGGGACGTAATGATGTTGGTCGAGTGGCAAAAATCAATTCTGTTTCAGTTAATGAAAAATTTACTATTGAGCGGTATTCACACGTCATGCACATAGTTTCGAATGTACAGGGTGAACTTAAGCAAGGTTTAGATGGTTATGATGTTTTGGCCGCGACTTTTCCCGCGGGCACTTTGTCGGGCGCTCCCAAGGTAAGAGCTATGGAGATCATTGAGGAGTTGGAGCCTACTAGAAGGGGTTTGTACGGGGGTGCCGTGGGGTATATTAGTTTTAACGGTAACATGGATACTGCTATAGCCATTCGTACACTTTTGATAAAAAATAAAACAGCCTACTTAGGTGTTGGTGCTGGAATTGTGGCTGATTCTATAGCGGAAAATGAATTTGAAGAAACCATGAATAAGGGCAAAGCCTTACTCAAGGCAATCGAATTAGCCGAGAAAGGACTTGTTTGATGATCTTGATGATCGATAACTACGATTCATTTACCTATAACCTGGTTCAGTATTTAGGAGAACTAGGTGCAGAGGTTGTCGTGCACCGTAATGACAAAATAACTCTTAAAGATATAGATCAGTTAAATCCAGAAAAAATTGTGATTTCTCCAGGGCCTTGTACGCCAGAAAAAGCAGGTATTTCTATAGAAACAGCATGTCATTTTGCAGGAAAAATTCCTCTACTAGGGGTTTGTCTCGGGCACCAATCGATTGCTCGTGCTTTTGGGGGGGAAATCGTTAAAGCAAAAAAATTGATGCACGGAAAAACATCAATGGTTACGCATGATAATAAGCACCTATTTAACGGTTTACCTAACCCTTTTGAAGCTACTAGATACCATTCATTAGTTTTAAATAAAAATACTGTCCCGATAAATTCGAAGTAACTGCGACGAGTGACGATGGTGAAATTATGGGAATAAGACATAAAAATATGTTTATCGAGGGTGTGCAGTTTCATCCTGAATCTATTCTGACGACTAGCGGCAAAGATCTTCTGAAAAATTTTTTATTAATGTAGGCAGGTTAAATTAGTTGAGTGATTTATCGATGACTATTCATGATGCCTTAATACAAGTTTTAGACAAGGTAGACCTAAAAAAGGAAGAAATGGTATCGGTGATGACCCAAGTTATGGAGGGGAGAGTGAAAGACTCCCAGTTAGGGGCTTTTCTCACTGCACTTCGTATGAAAGGAGAAAGCACGACCGAAATTGTTGGGGCAGCGCTGGTTATGCGCGACAAAGCAGAGCTACTTAAGGTCACAGCAGATCCTATTGTGGACACTTGTGGTACAGGAGGAGATGGAGCTAATACTTTTAATATATCCACGGCAGCTGCCTTTGTTGTAGCAGGCTGTGGTATTACTGTTGCCAAACATGGTAACAGGGCCGTTTCCAGTCGCTCCGGCAGTGCTGATGTCTTGAGTTGTCTCGGTGTAAATATAGAAGCAAGTAAAGCTATAGTTGAAAAATGTATTGATCGTGTGGGTATTGGGTTTCTTTTTGCTCCGCTTATGCATGGTGCAATGAAATATGCGGCAGGGGTAAGAAAGGAACTGGGGTTTCGAACTATCTTCAATATATTAGGTCCGTTAACGAATCCAGCTGGTGCCCATGCTCAGGTAATTGGTGTTTACGACCCTAGTCGAATAAAGCAAATTGCTGAGGTTCTAAGAGATCTTGGGGTTCGTCATGCTTTTGTAGTTTGCGGATGTGACGGGTTGGACGAAATTACTCTAACGGGTACGACCAGAGTTTGCGAATTAGTAAAGGGAGAGGTTAAGGAGTACCTAGAACCGGGTAGTTTTGGATTGGTTGCTTGTGATGGCAAAGATCTTACTGGTGGTTCACCTGATGAAAATGCAACTATTATAAAAAATATTTTATCGGGATTGAAAGGTCCGCATCGTGATATTGTTTTGATGAACGCTGCGGTAGCGATTATTGCTGGAGGAAAAGCAGATAACCTGGACGAAGCTATTGATTTATCTCGACAATCGATCGACACAGGATCTGCTGCAAAGAAACTCAATGACCTTTGTCAGCTAAGTTATGAATAAGCAGAGCGCAAACAGCGCTTTTTTTGTTCTGATTTTATGGTTTATTCTAGAGAAGAACTATAAATATTTATCTTTAAATTTGGTATTCAAAGGTGCCTGATATACTTGATAAAATTTTTTCGGACAAAAAGGAAGAGCTTGACGAGGTCAAGCGTAAGTTGTCACTGTCCGATGTAAAAAATCGCATCGCCAACAAAAACTATGAGATTCGAGATATTAGAAAATCTCTCCAGTTGGCGGAGAGATCGAGTATTATTGCCGAAATTAAACCGCGCACCCCCTTTAAAGGCATCCTCTTAAATAATGTGGATCCGTTGGCTATTGCGAGAATATATGCAGACAATGGGGCTGCAGCTCTTTCGATTCTGACAGAGTCTAAATACTTCGGAGGAAGTCTTTCATCGCTAGAAAGTGCAAGAGAGCAGGTCAGTATTCCCCTCCTGAGGAAAGATTTTATTTTTGATGAGTACCAGGTNTTTGAAGCCAGAGCGTTTGGCGCAGATTTATTTCTTCTTATTGCTACTTGGTTGGATAGAAACCACTTGGCCGACCTTCTTGCATTGGGGAATGAATTAGGGCTTCCTGCTCTCGTCGAAACACACAATGAAAAGGACATGGAAAAGGCCTTCGCCGCTGGAGCTTCCATTCTTGGTATTAATAATAGAGACTTGGCCAGTGGAAAAACAGATTTGAAAATTGCAAGACGACTGATTCCAATGGCGCTTCAAGTCCCGGACAACTTGTTGGTATGCGAGAGTGGTATCCATTCTAGGAAGGAAATAGAAGAGTTTGAAGAGTTAGGGGCTCACTCTTTCTTGATTGGAGAAAGTTTGATGACCGCTGAAAATATTGGTGATAAATTGAGGGAGTTTACAGGTGCTAGAAAAGTTTCAACCACGAATTAAGGTGAAGGTTTGCGGTACGACTAGTCTCAAGGATGCTCTGCTCGCAGTTGATAGTGGGGCCGATGCGGTTGGGTTTATTTTTTATAAGAAGAGCGCTCGTTACATAGCACAGAGGGAAGTTAAAGATATTATTGCCGAGTTACCGCCTTTTATTGAAGCTGTGGGAGTTTTTGTAAATGATACATCTGATAAGGTTAATCGCGTTGCAGAACAGTGTAGATTGACAGCTGTTCAACTTCACGGAGATGAGTCTCCTGCGTTTTGTCGGCGTATCAAGAGACGAGTTATCAAAGCAATTAGAGTGCAGGGTGCTAATTCGCTCAAGGGAATGCTGAATTATGACGTGAGTGGATTTTTGCTTGATTCTTACTCAGACGAAAGCAGAGGGGGAACTGGTAAAATTTTTGATTGGAATCTTGCGCTCCGAGCAAAAAAACAGGGGCCAGTTATCCTTGCGGGTGGGCTTAACCCATATAATGTTTATACAGCAATCCACAGGGTGAAACCTTATGGGGTGGATGTTTGTTCTGGTGTAGAAAAATCTCCGGGAATAAAGGATTCGAGGAAAATAGATGAGTTTATTAAATCTGTTCGTAAGTTCAGGTAGAGTTTTATTTGTATATAGTACGTAGATAATTTTTAAAAGAGACAACCTTCTCTTAATTTAGTGTCAGATTAAACGAAACATATTAAAGAGCTGAGTAAATGGACGGAAAATCAAAGGATATAGAATTTCCTGATGCAAGGGGGCACTATGGTCAGTTCGGTGGTAAATATGTAATAGAGACCTTGATGCCAGCCTTAGAATCTCTGGAACAACTTTATGAAGAAGCCCGAAACGATCCGAAATTTCAAAGTGATTTGAAATATTATTTGCGGGAATATGTGGGGCGCCCAACACCACTTTTTTTTGCGGAGCGTCTTACAAAGTTTCTAGGTGGAGCAAGGATATACCTTAAACGCGAAGACTTAAATCATACAGGAGCCCATAAGATTAATAATACTATCGGGAGCGCTCTTTTAACCCTTCGAATGGGCAAAAAAAGAGTGATTGCCGAGACAGGTGCCGGGCAGCACGGGGTGGCGACGGCAACAGCTGCAGCTCTTTTTGGATTGAAGTGTGATGTTTTTATGGGCGAAGAGGATATCAAGCGGCAGGCTCTTAACGTTTTTCGCATGAAACTATTAGGGGCGAGGGTAGTTCCTGTGTCAGCAGGGACGCGTACTCTAAAGGATGCTACGAGTGAAGCCATTCGCGAGTGGATCACTTCAGTAGAAACTACACATTATATTATAGGCTCTGTAGTCGGGCCTCATCCTTATCCTATGATAGTCCGTAATTTTCAACGGGTCATTGGTGATGAGGTGAGTGAACAAATTATGAAACTTGAAAAACGGTTGCCTGATGTATGCGTTGCTTGTGTAGGTGGTGGGAGTAATGCTATGGGGCTTTTTTATCCGTTTGTTGAAAATAAGAAAATAAGACTTGTGGGGGTCGAGGCAGCAGGCTTTGGTATCGAATCAGGAAAACATGGAGCAACGCTAGGTCACGGAAGTACCGGGGTTCTTCATGGCATGATGAGCTATCTTCTGCATGATCAAGACGGGCAAGTTCGAGAGGCGCACTCTATTTCTGCAGGACTAGATTATCCTGGAGTAGGGTGCGAACATAGTTATCTTAAGTCAACTGGTCGAGCGCAATATGAAAGTATCACAGACGAAGAAGCGTTAGATGGTTTTAAATTGCTGTCGAATAAAGAAGGTATTATACCAGCGCTTGAGACGGCTCATGCAATAGCCCATGTGGCTAAAATGGCTCCGAAAATGGATAAAGACGCGGTTATTGTTGTTTGCTTATCAGGTAGAGGTGATAAGGATGTTAATCAGGTGGCTGATCGCATGGAGATGGGTTTGTGACTCGTTTAACAAGCTGCTTTGAAAAACTAAAAATGGAAAACCGTAAAGCCCTTGTGGTTTTTATTACAGCGGGAGATCCTGACCTTGATGCAACTAAAAATATCCTTGATGTCATAGATGATAGCGGAGCAGATATAATTGAACTGGGAGTACCCTTTTCCGATCCTCTGGCAGATGGTCCTATAATTCAGGCCTCAGCTTTACGGGCGCTTAAGAGTGGGACGACCTTGAGAAAGATTCTTTCCTTGGTTAAAGATATTCGTAAAAACCGTGACCTTCCTATTGTGTTAATGACAAGTTTTAACCCTGTTTTTGTATATGGTGAGAAACAGTTTGTCGAAGATGCTGTGTCGGTTGGGGTAGATGGTGTTATTGTTCCTGATCTTCCCCCTGAAGAGTCGATCGAACTTTCAGCTTGCGCAGAAAAAAAGGGACTTGATGTTATACATCTGTTAGCACCTACTAGCCCCGATGAGCGAATACATATGATTGCTAAGCAGGGTAAAGGTTTTATTTATTACGTTTCTCTTACCGGAACGACTGGTGTGCGGACACAACTTGCTGACGGGTTACGTAATAAAGTGGCATCGATTAAATTAAAATCAGACCTCCCAGTACTTATCGGATTTGGTATTTCGAATCCTGATTTAGCACGTGAGGCAGTGAAATTTTCTGACGGAATTATTGTTGGGAGTGCTGTTGTTAAAATAATTGAAAAAAATTCTGACTCAATTCAAAGGAATAAAAAATTAGCCGATTTTGTGATCTCGGTGAAACAAGCCATTAGCAATTCCAGTTAAATGAGATCTCTCCATGGATCTACCCCGATAACGTCTGTTATTATTCCCGCCTTCAATGAAGAGACATCCATCGGACTCGTTCTCGATAATTTGCCCCAAGAAAGATTAAAAGAAATTATAGTTGTCAATAATGGTTCAACTGACAAGACCGCTTGTGTGGCNAAAAAACATGGTGCNAGAGTAGTTGACGAGACCCTTCGTGGATATGGGGCAGCCTGCCTTAAAGGTATTTCTAAGCTTGATGATCCTGAGATCGTTGTTTTTATCGATGGCGATTTTAGTGACTTTCCTGAAGAAATTGAAAGTTTAGTTAAGCCAATTGTAGAAAATCGAGCAGACTTTGTTTTAGGAAGTCGTATGATTTTTCCTGAAAGTCGGGCTGCGTTATTACCACAAGCTAGATATGGAAATCTTTTGGCGGTATTCCTTATGAAGTTATTTTTTCGATGTCAGTTTACTGACCTCGGTCCATTTCGGGCTATTCGTTATCAGTCTTTGAAAGAAATAAGTATGACTGATAAAAACTTTGGGTGGACAGTTGAAATGCAGATAAAGGTAGTAAAACATGGTTTGCGTATTATGGAAATTCCAGTGCACTACAGAAAGCGTATCGGTGTATCTAAAATTACCGGAACTATATCTGGAACTTTCAAGGCAGGTACGAAAATAATCTTCACGATATTTAAATATTTGTTAACCTAATTGCTCAAATATTACAAATTTTAGCGTTGAGATAAATGTTTTCCTTTTCTGTGAAATCCTCGTCAGTTTTAAAAGCTACACTCTTTTTGTTTATGGTTTTTTTTGGGGGCACGAATTTTTGTTATGGGAATGACTCCATTAAAGAGTTGATACACGGTAGGCTGAGCGCGGATAAAAAGACATTAGATTTAAGTGGAGGAAAGATTGGCCCTCGTGGTGCTAAAGTCTTGGCAGGTATGAGTTTGCTTGCGAATGTAGAGATACTTCTATTACAAGGAAACAAGATCAAATATGCAGGGATAAAAAATCTAGCAAAATCACCTCATTCAACAAACCTCAAACACCTTGATCTATGGGGTAATATGATTGGAGATATGGGGTTAAAAGTTCTTTCTGAATCAAGCTTTATAAAAGGACTGGAGGTTCTAAAGCTCTGGAAAAATGAAATAGGTGACGATAGTTTGGAGTTAATGGTCAAGTCTTCTAATTTTAAACATTTGAAGACTCTTATGTTAAACAACAATATGGTCACTCCAGTCGGGGCGGGTTATTTGGCAAACCCGGATGTGTTTCCTCAGTTGGAAACACTAAATTTATTTCGTAATTCAATTGGAGACGAGGGTGCTCTCCTATTTTCGCATTCGAAACCATTCGTTAACCTAAAGTCTTTTTTTGTTGGTGAAAATAATCTTACGGATAATGGAGCCATAGCACTCATAAAATCAAATTCATTTCCAAGTCTTGAAGTTTTGGATATGGTAAAAAACCATTTGGGCGAAGAGACCAGTATCGCAGTCTTTATGTCCCGTAAAAAGAATAAAGTTCAAATTGTCATTCGTTAAATCTAAGTAGTATGAAGTCTTAGTCTTTGGCCGCAGATTTCGGTTAATGTAAGTGAAATTTTAATACTGAATTTATGACTCTGACAGGAAAAATAATTGGACTGATAGTTTTGGTATTTAAATTGTGTGTTGTTGCGCCGGTTCAGTCAGTAGAAAATTATCCGTACCCGTCTATCGGTGATGGTAAACGTGGGATAGATGTGTCTTTGACTTTAGTGGATGGAATTGCTACTGACCCACGGGGTAATATATACATTTCTCACCGTTCTCAGAACCGTATTCGTAAGCTCAGCCCCAATGGTACATTACTACGATTGCTGGTAATGGTATTGCTGGGTTTTCTGGTGATGGAGTGCCTGCCTTAGAATCTTCTTTGAATTTTCCTGCTGGTTTGGTTTTTGATAAAGGAAATCTTTATGTAGCTGATCGTAATAATCATCGTATCCGAAAAATTGACTCAAATGGAATTATCAGCACAGTTGCGGGAACAGGAATACCAAAGTGTTGTAACGATAATGGTCTTGCGGTGGCAGCCCATCTTCATTTTCCATCAGATATTGATGTGGATACTGATGGGAATCTATATATTTCGGATCGATCCAATAACCGCATTCGCAAAGTCAATTCAGATGGGATCATTACAACCATAGCCGGTATGGGGAAACCCGGGTATGGAGGAGATTTTGGGCCCGCGGATAAAGCGCTTTTGAAATACCCATTTGGTATTAGTCTTGATAATAAAGGAAATTTTTACATTGCAGACCGAGGTAATAACCGAGTACGTAAAATTGATCAGCGGGGAATCATTACAACCATTGCTGGAGATGGTACTCATTCATTTGGCGGAGACTATGGCCCGGCAAATCAATCAAGTCTGGCATTTCCAACAGATGTAATTGTCGATTCGCTTGGAATAGTTTACATAGCCGACCGTAATAATAATCGTGTCCGTAAGATTGACCGGTTGGGTGTTATTACTACTTTAATGGGATTAAGCCAGACCGAATTTAATGGAGATAATGAAATTTCAGCCGAAACTACCTTGCACCTCCCTTTTGCTTTAGCTCTTAATGGTGAAGACCGTTTGCTGGTTGTGGACCGTAATCACTTTCGAGTGAGAGAAGTTAGGCTTCAAAGTAATCAAGTCGAAACTGTAGCAGGGAATGGAACCTTTTTATTCAGAGGAGATGGGGGACCTGGTGGTGGTGCTACTTTGGATGCTCCATCAGGAATTGCCGTAGACAGTAAAGGGAATGTGTTGTTTGCCGATCGTTTACACCAGCGAATACGAAAGGTTGGGAGTAATGGCATTATCGAGACCGTTATAGGAAATGGAAAACAGGGAAATGAAGGTAATGGGCGGCCAGGTATTGAGGCAACGCTTCACCTTCCAGAGGTTTTAGTAATGGACCACGAAGATAACATTTACTTAACTCAACGCACCGGGAATGCTTGGATCATCCGTAAGTCTGATGCCGAAGGTATTATTACGCATTTTGCTGGCAATGGAAGACAAGGAAATACTGGGGACGGCGGACCTGCAATCGAGGCCTCATTTCATACGATAAGTGATATAGCCGCGGACGGTAGTGGCAATATTTTTATTGCGGATTCAATTAATAGAAATATTCGTAAGGTTGATAAGCAGGGGATTATTTCTACGATTTCCGAATCTAACTTAGAGGCCCTAGGGGTAGAAGTTCACCCAAATGGTATTGTTGTTGACAAGGTAGGCAGTATTTTCTTTTCGGATTCAGGTAGCAGTAAAGTTTATAAAATAAATACGAGCGGTGCTATTACATTAATTGCAGGAACTGGTGATTTTGGTGACCATGGAGATGAAGGACCAGCTCTGGAAGCCGGCCTTAGATCACCTGGAGGGTTAGCAATTGGGCCAGATGGATTTTTGTACATTGCCGAGCAGACAACCCATCGCATTCGTAGGGTAGACTCAAGTGGAATTATTACTGGATATGCAGGTACTGGAAAATTTGGGTATTCAGGCGATGGAGGACCAGCGATTGAAGCGAATATTAAAACTCCATTTCGTATGGATTTTGATAGG
>JGI26247J51722_1000245_pt1 | contig 23858 bp, 30 predicted proteins | sample SaaInlV_100m_DNA_2_FD_51722 | JGI IMG/M metagenome (IMG submission 51722)
GGAGTGCTGAAGCTGAATTATCGTTAAATTTGTCCGAGCGACGTGCGCGAAGCGAAGCCTGGGATAAGGCTCTATTTTCCTTGGACAATAAACGATTGAAGGCTAAGGGATTAAAACCTAATAGCAACATTGAAACTTGGAAAGAAGATAGGGAAATCGACGAAGATGATATAGCTATATCTGATCCCATCCTGTTTGAAGCAGGACAGATACTCGGCAATCAGATACGTGTCATATCTGCAAACAATAGACTTCAAATTGTCCAACTTGAACCTAACATGGCGACGCCATAATGACAGCTACAATCAAAGTGATGTCCTTTAACGTAAATGGCATTAGAGCCAGAATGCATCAATTAGAAGCTGTCTTGAAACAACACAGGCCAGATGTCATCGGACTGCAAGAAATTAAGGTAAGCGATGAAGAATTCCCGATCGACGCCATTACGGCCATGGGGTATAACGTAGATTTCTATGGGCAAAAAGGNCATTANGGAGTTGCGCTACTAAGNAAGATACATGCGAAGAGTATTACACGCGGTTATCCGACAGATGCGGAAGATTCTCAACGCCGAATGATTCACGGTGAGTACGTCTTCAATGGTCAGGCTCTGCACATTATCAATGGCTATTTCCCTCAAGGTGAAAGCCGTAAGCACCCTACTAAATTTCCAGCGAAAGAGAAATTTTACGCTGATTTAAACACTTATATTAAGGATCAATTTGGTGATGAAGACAAACTAATTGTGATGGGCGATATGAATATTGCCGGTGCTGATATTGACATTGGAATAGCCCCTGAGAATGCAAAACGTTGGCTACAACGAGGGATTTGTTGTTTCCTACCAGAAGAGCGTGAATGGTTAGATGCCCTTCTAGAAACTGGGCTAATTGACACATTTAGATCAATGAATCCTGAGGATGATTGCTCATATAGTTGGTTTGATTATCGCAGCAGAGGCTTTGAACAAGATCCCAAGCGAGGGCTTCGTATTGACCTCATTTTGGCTTCAAAAGCCGTCGCGGAGAGTCTCTTCAACACAGGCATTGACACCGAGGCTCGTGCCTTTGAAAAGCCTTCAGATCATTGTCCTATCTGGGCAGACTTTACGTTATAGGCTAGGATTAGCAGAGTGGCTGTCAACCCATTGGAATCAATCGCGTTATAGTTATCACAGGAATTTGATTGAGGGGGCAGTAACAATCTTAAAGGGGCACGTTAAATAACGACCATGATGGCTAACCTTATCTCACAGTCCAAAGAACCCGAGATCTCTCAAATCGCCTCGACTCCGGGGTCTGCCACCCTGCCTTATGAAACTATGGAAGAATTTTTAAAAGGTATCGAAAAACGAGCATTTCAAATGACTAAAATAAGTACTAGCCGCTACGAGGAAGCCTTAGATATTGTCCAGGAGACCATGTTTAAGATGGTAGAGAAATATGCTTCCAAACCGGTGCAAGAGTGGAAACCTCTTTTTTATCGTATCTTAAACAACAAGATCACCGACCACTATCGACGACAGGCTGTGCGGGATAATATTTTCATTTGGAAGCGTTTAGACAATGAGCAAAATGATGATTTTTCTCAACTAGACTTAAGCAGCCACCCAGACCGCCACTCAGAGGAGCCCGATGAGGTCCTCATGCGACAACAAAGGATTGACAGGCTGGCTGAAGGCGTTAAACAACTAGCAAAGCGTCAGAGAGAGGCCTTTTTACTTCGATCTTGGGAAGGCTTAAGTACTCGCGAAACGGCTTATGCTATGGGCTGTACGGAAGGGAGCGTAAAAACCCACTATTCTCGGGCCTTAGAAAAGCTAAGAGACCAGATGGATGAATACCACTATGACTAAAATTAATCAGAGCAAACTCACCAAAGATTTGACCTCTCTTGAGGATGGCACCTCTGTACAGGATACTTTCCGGCTAGCTAACGCTAGGAATAAAGCCCTTAGAGGGCAGCGATCACGATCCAATACATGGTCTTGGCTCGTTCTCGGATCGTCATGTGCAGCACTTGCCATAATCATGCTAACGCCCCTGTCGATGGAGACCTCCCCCTACGTTGATACAACCTTAGCTATTAATGNNCCTGAACNGTTTGCCGCCGCCGATCAAGACGAAGGTCTCNCTTTTTATTATTGGCTCGACGTATACGATNCTTACGAATAATAGATTACTCACAAAAAAGGCCCCTAATAGGGGCCTTTTTTGTTATTAAGTGTACTTACAAATTTCAGAGCGCCGCATCCAACTCNGGAAGAGCAACAAACAAATCAGCCACTAATCCATAGTCCGCTACCGAGAAAATAGGCGCGTCTTCATCCTTATTAATAGCAACAATGACTTTGCTGTCCTTCATCCCTGCCAAATGTTGGATCGCGCCTGAAATGCCTACTGCAATATACAGATCAGGAGCAACGATCTTGCCCGTTTGACCAACCTGCATATCATTAGGAACAAACCCTGCATCGACTGCCGCACGAGATGCCCCGATAGCCGCACCTAACTTATCCGCAATACCATTTAATAACTCAAAGTTTTCTCCGCTACCCATACCACGACCGCCTGAAATCACAATTTCAGCTGCCGTAAGTTCCGGTCGGTCAGACTTAACAACCTCTTCAGAGACGAAACTAGACTTACCCGCATCGTGGGATCCTGACACNGCCTCAATCGAAGCAGAACNATCGCCTACAGCAGCTGCATCAAAAGCAGTGCCACGGACAATCAACACCTTAATCGCGTCGCTACTTTTAACCGTTGCAATAACATTGCCAGCATAAATAGGCCGCTTAAACGTATCTGTATCAATCACTTCTATAATATCAGAGATAGCCTGTACATCTAGCAAGGCCGCGGCCCTAGGTAAAATATTTTTAGCATTACTTGTTGAAGTTGCCAATATGTGGCTATAAGTAGCACCCAGTTCAGCGATCAATAGTGATACATTTTCTGCAAGCGCATGAGTGTAGGCCGCAGAATCAGCGAGCAACACCTTACTAACACCGCTAACTTGCGAGGCTTCATCGGCAACAGCAGAGCATGACTCCCCTGCAACTAACAGATGAATATCACCACCAATAGCAACACCAGCCGTCACTGAATTCAGTGTAGCTAGGTTCAAACTAGCGTTATCATGTTCGGCAACAATTAAAATACTCATGAGATCACCTTCGCTTCATTCCTTAATTTATCGACTAATTGAGCAACATCCTCGACTTTTATTCCTGCCTGACGTTCAGCCGGACGCTCTACGCCTAATAGTGTCACTCGAGGAGATGTNTCGACGCCCAAATCCGCTGGCGTTGTCGTATCAAGCGGCTTCTTTTTGGCCTTCATGATGTTGGGCAAAGATGCATACCGTGGTTCATTTAAACGCAGATCAGAGGTAACAATCGCAGGTAGCGATACCGATATTGTTTGTAGCCCGCCGTCGACTTCACGAATCACGCTGGCATTATCNCCGTCGATAGNTATTTCAGATGCAAAAGTCGCTTGGCCATAGCCGGTTAANGCGCCTAACATCTGGCCTGTTTGGTTGTTGTCCCCGTCTATCGCTTGCTTGCCCATGAGCACAATGTCTGGAGTCTCTGAATCGCAAACCGCCTTTAAGCACTTGGCGATAGCTAGGGGCTCCATTACATCGTCTGTAAGAACTAAGATAGCTCGATCGGCACCAAGCGCCAACGCTGTTCGGAGCTGTTCTTGTGATTGTTGTGCGCCAATAGATACGGCAACAACCTCAGCCGCAACACCCTTTTCTTTCAGTCGAACTGCTTCTTCGACAGCGATTTCGCAGAAAGGGTTAATGGACATTTTAACGTTAGCCAAATCGACGCCAGTACCGTCCGCTTTTGGCCTTACTTTCACGTTGTAGTCCACAACGCGTTTTACGGCTACCAAAACTTTCATTGGTCATCCTTTTAAATTAGTGGTCAGAAATACAAATCAGCGTTGGGGTAGCGCTGGGCTCAAATTTTAAGCCGAGTATAGTGCCTAAATAACACCAAAAAATCAACCAACCATAGTTCCGGTTACGACCCATTGGTCAGCTTTAACGTCAGATATAATCCCAAAATTAGGGCTATTTATATTCATTATAGTTAGGCNGTTATGATAAATGAAATGTTATAATCTGGATAACAGTCACTGTCTGGAGTTAGAGTTTTGGAAAGAGAATCAATGGAATACGATGTTGTTATCGTTGGTGCAGGGCCGTCAGGCCTTTCCGCTGCATGCCGGCTCAAGCAATTGAATTCCGAAATTACGGTGTGCGTGGTTGAAAAAGGCTCTGAAGTAGGCGCCCATATCCTATCCGGCGCCGTTCTCGAACCTCGTGCCCTGAATGAACTTTTCCCCGACTGGAAACAGCGCGGCGCTCCACTCAATGTAGAAGTAAAGAAAGACACGTTCTTGTTCTATACTGGCGCCAATAGCGCAATAAAACTACCTAACTTTTTCATCCCAAAACCCACGCACAATGACGGCAATTATATCGTTTCAATGGGTAATGTCTGTCGCTGGCTATCGGAGCAAGCTGAAGCGATGGATGTTGATATCTATCCGGGTTTTGCAGCTGCTGAGGTTGTATACAACGAAGATGGGTCCGTCAAAGGTATTGCTACTGGAGATATGGGTGTTGGGCATAATGGCGATCACAAACCAAGCTACGCACAAGGCATGGAATTACACGCTAAATACACACTGTTTGCTGAAGGCTGCAGAGGGCATCTTGGTAAACAGCTGATAAAGAAGTTTGATTTAGATAAANACAGTGATCCCCAGCATTATGGACTTGGCATTAAAGAAATTTGGCAGGTTCCGCCTGAACAACACGAAGAAGGCTTAGTAGTACATGGTCTTGGCTGGCCACTGCACGAAAGCGGTACTGGTGGCGGTGCATTTCTTTATCATGCGGAGAATAACCAAGTATTTATAGGGCTTATCGCCGATTTAAATTACAGCAATCCCTATGTGAGTCCGTTTGAGGAATTTCAGCGCTGGAAGCATCACCCTGAAACACTTAAGTATCTTAAAGGCGGCTCTCGGCTAACTTATGGCGCTAGAGCGATCGTCAAGGGCGGACTTAACTCATTACCCACGATGCATTTCCCAGGCGGCTTGTTAATCGGCTGTGACGCCGGCACGCTCAATAGTGTAAAAATTAAAGGAAACCACACGGCCATGAAAAGTGGCATGATCGCGGCTGAAACCATTGTCGAGGCGATGAAAAAGGGTGAGGCAGCACCATCTAATCTAGAGAGCTTTGATGGCGCCTTGAGAGATTCTTGGCTACATAAAGAGCTTCATAGTTCCAGAAACTTTTCCGGNTGGATGCATAAATTCCCCTTGCTTATGGGTTTAGCTTTCGTGTGGATTGAGCAGAACATCTTTAGAGGGCGNCTACCTTTAACTCTGCATGACAAAATACCTGACTATGCANCAATGAAGCCAGCCTCAGAATCNAAGAAAATCGAGTACAGGAAACCAGATAACATTGTTAGCTTTGACAAAACTTCTTCTGTGTTTATGTCTAATACAAACCATGAAGAAGATCAGCCTTGTCACTTGACGCTAACTGATCCGGAGTTNCCCATCANGTTTACCCTTGGCGAGTATGATGAGCCTGCACAAAGATATTGTCCTGCCGGAGTCTACGAGGTAATTGGAAATGAAGATGGCAGCGATCGCTTCCAAATCAATGCTCAGAACTGCGTTCACTGTAAAACATGCGATATCAAAGAACCAAGCCAAAATATCAACTGGGTAGTCCCAGAGGGTGCGGGTGGGCCTAATTACCCAAATATGTAGTGATAGGATGTTAATAAAAGGGGCGATTTATCTTCGCTCTTTTTTTATTGTCAATCAAACTAAGCTGATTTTCCCAGCAGAAACCGACACCCCATGCTACTTAGGTAGACGGCCTGATCTCCATTAGTCGCGGAACTCTCGCCCCAAGCTACTAACTGATAAAAGGCAGACCGACTCACTAAAGCACTAAGCTCACCGCGCACCTTTACCAACGGAATCGGCTGATCAGATTCAGGTTTGTACTGAACGCTCAAAGGGTGGTCGTCACTGAGAATAATAATTTCGCCATTTAAAGTTAGACAGCTAATAGCTTGCTGATCATGACGAACGTCCCGGCTCACTTCCGGGATAAAAAATGGGGCTACCTCAACGTTAATCCTCCACTTTTCAACCGGAGTGACCAAAAAATACTGTCCATTTTCAAACTTTAAGATACTTGAAAAAAGCTTAACCAGAGCTGGTCGTTTAATCTCTCCACCCTCATGAATCCAGCGCCCTTCCCTGTCTACGCAGATATCCATGTCACCAGATACTTTAGGATCCCAGAGATCCACAGGTGGTAATTTCGTGCTGGAATCGCTTTGCTGAGCAATGAGGTCGGCAAAAAGGGTATCGAGACTATTAGAAGATCTCATTTTCCAGGCTTGGTTTTTTTATCGCCAGCCTGGTGATACTGTCCGCGATTGCCCATTGTTACACCAATGCTAGTGATGAAGCCCAACAGCTCACTCATATCCTCAACTTGGCTCCAGCTCTTGCTAAAGCATAGCTCTACGGCCCCCTGAGCAAGAGCCCAACAGGTAAGATAATGATAATGAGGAGGAACATCTTCAAGGATACCTTCACCAATCAACCTTGTAATAACCATTCCCAAAGCATCTTCATGAGAGCGCCTTATCTGAGAGCATTCTTCTAACTGAGCACTCACATCGTCAGCATCGGTCAAACGGTCTTCTAGCTGCTGCACCAAGCGGTCACGCTCTGGGCGAGCTAACCGAGAATCAAAATATGCCTTTGAAACGGCCCCGGGGTCACCTTCCTCAGCCTTGTCTAAGCCTTCAGATAGGCGTTTTGATATACCACGTTCGTAATCAAGCATGATGCGAACCAAGATTTCATTTTTAGTCAAAAAATGCTTGTAGACTGTACCCTTGCCAATCCCAGCCTTGGTCGCTATTTTCGATACGGTGACGCGATCAATATTTTCTTTGATCAGTAATTCAAGTGCAGCATCCACGATCTTCTGTTCACGAGCTAAAAAGAGTTTCTTTTTCTCTCGAATTCGATCACTACTCGATGTTTTTACCGGCATTCTATTTCTGCCCTCCGCAGGGCTCTATTCTAACAGCGTACCCCGTACAAAATACACCATACTAGATTTTAATGTCCCTATTACTCGCGCGAATAAATTCTCTCTTTAGATCATCATAAGTCTGTACCGCCGGAAATTGCGGAAATTCGTCAATCACATTTTGAGGCGCATGAAATAGGATTCCTGCATCAGCCTCTGCTAGCATGGTTGTATCGTTATACGAATCTCCAGCGGCAATAGTTCTATAATATAAGCTCTTAAGTGCAACAATTGACTGACGTTTTGGGTTGGATTGCCGCAGATGATAGTTAACAACAGTGCCACTCTCATCACACTCTAACTGATGGCATAACAACGTTGGGTAGCCAAGAGGCTTCATTAATGGATTGGCAAATTCATAAAAGGTATCAGAAAGAATAATCACTTGAAATCTCTCTCGCAACCAATTAACAAATTCCACGGCGCCATCCAGAGGCTCTAATGTCGCGATTACTTCTTGAATTTCATTGAGCCCTAACCCGTTATCTCGAAGTAGATCTAGTCGATATTTCATCAGGACATCATAATCAGGCTCATCCCGTGTTGTCCTCTCGAACGCATCTATACCCGTTTTTTCAGCAAAGGCGATCCAAATTTCGGGAATCAACACTCCCTCTAAATCTAAGCATGCAATTTCCACAAAGTATCCTTAACAACAGTAAACATGGCACTCTACTGAAAACAATGCAAGGGTGCAATAACTGGAAGAATCTAACTAATTTCTTAGTGAAACGCTGGATCCCCATGATGAACGATCTATACGTTTAGCGATGATATTTATGCGATGGTTGATACCCTTGGTTATCGGTATCTGTAAAATAATTCTTTTGCGCCTCTGCGTTAGACAGCGACATAACCTCATCAACAACGTCCCGCGTAAGATGTGGCGCAAAAAACTCAATAAACTCATACATATAACCAGGTATATAACTGCCATTCCGGATAGCTATAGATATCTGGTAAGACTCATCAAGCCCAGGCACGCTAATAGCGACCAAATCCGAATCTTCAATATCGCTATAAGCTAAATCAGCCACGACACCTACACCAAGTCCAGCACGCACATAACTTTTGATAACGTCGGCATTGCCTGTCGCGAGAGAAACCTTAGGATTTAATAATTTTCGCTTAAATGCTTTACCAAACGTAGTGGTATCAAGCGCATTATAACCGTAGCCGAACACGTGTGTAACAAGAGGGTAACTTGCAACATCCTCTAAGGAAACTTCGGCTAACTGGGTTAGTGGATGATCCTTAAGCACCAAAACGTGGGTGCTATACTTAAAGCAAGGCATTATCACCAAGTTACCACTATGTTCGAGATCTTCTGAGAGCAACACAAAGTTGACATTGCCCTTTTCTACTAACTCTGCATTCTCCTTAGTCGTACCCTCAACCACAGTAAGGTCAACTTTTGGATACTTAGTGGCAAAAGTCTTAATCACAGGTGGTAACATATATTGCGCTAGCGTATGTGTTGTGGCTATTGACAGGATACCTTGAGTCGGGGATTTATAATCCTGAGAGAGCCGCTTAATCCCTTCGACTTTGAGGAGAATCTCACCCGCAACCGCAAGAATCTCTTTACCAACGGGCGTAACCTTACTTAAATGCTTACCACTGCGCTTAAAAATCTCCACGCCCAGCTCCTCTTCAAGAAGTCTGATTTGCTTACTGATTCCAGGTTGGGACGTATATAATGCTAAAGCCGTCGCGGATATATTAAGATCGTGGCGATGCACTTCCCATACATAACGTAACTGTTGTAATTTCATCTGCACTCCAACTGATCAAACAATTCCAAAATACAGTGGCTTAAACCTTTAGATGTATAGCTTTTGTCGTGAGCCTTACATGATATACCANAAGGCCGGTAAAAAAANTTTTTTTAATAGCCTTTAGTTATTATTTATAGCTGAAAATTGCCATTAGGATGCTTTTTATAACAGGAATACGCCCTATAACTGCGATAAGATCAATCACCTATTGTTTCACTGCAGGCCACTGAAAAACCGCCCGGCAAAAAGCGCAAACAAAAAAGCATAAAGTAGGTAGTACCAGAGAGAGTGTTTAGATCGTTTCGTTTCTGATAAACGAGAATCAGCTTCTCTTTTAAGCTGTCGAATATCAACTTCTATTTCTAAAAAGTACTTTTCTTCACCGCCTAAATTATTCATGTATAGACTAAGTATCTTGTCGTCGGACATGCCTTGGTATTTATTTGACCTAAGCAATTGAGGTTTAGACATTCTATGCTCTCGCAACCCTTAGGCTAAATTTCACGACGTCTCCGCCCATCTCACTCATTAGATACACCGTGCGGCACATGACCCGTAGCGACGTATTCTCTAGCAGAACTGCAATGGTTCTGCTGGTCATCAAAGAAGACATCCGCCCCAAATGAATTCAGAAAATCACCCTTACTTAAGCCACCTAAGAATAAGCTTTCATCAATACGAACATTCCAATCTCTAAGCGTACGCACTACCCTCTCGTGAGATGGCGCTGCTCTCGCGGTCACCAAAGCAGTGCGGATTGGGCAATTGTCAGCGCTAAACTCGGACTGGAGCCCATGCAGAGCTTGCAAGAACCCCTTAAAAGGTCCAGCATCAAGAGGTGTATGCGCCGCAGCTTTCTCATTTTCGGTAAAGGCTTCTAGGCCTCGTTCTTTAAAGATTCGCTCCGAAGCATCAGAAAAAAGGACTGCGTCACCATCAAATGCAAAGCGCAAATCATCGTTATCAGTAGAGCCCCGTTTCGACGGAAGTAAAGTCGCCGCAGCCACCCCGTTATCAAGAGCGCTTCGAACATCGTCGGGGTTGGTTGACAGGAATAGGTCGCAAGCGAAAGCAGAGACATAACGATACGGCGAAGTACCACCCGAAAATGCTGCGCGTGAGATATCCAATCCATGATGTGCAATCGAATTGAACACCCGCAACCCTGTGTCTGCCGAATTGCGTGACAGCAAAATTATTTCCACTCTTGGATCACCATCGAGTTTATCGTTGATCCTCAGTAATTTAGCCGCCAGTGGAAACGCTTCGCCAGGTTCCAAGACATCATCTTCATGTTGACGCTGATACTCAGCATAGGCCGCCACGCCTTCTTTTTCGTAGATGCTATGACTCTTCTTCATATCAAATAAAGCAGTGGATGAGATTGCGATAACCAATTTAGGTTTTTTACTCGGACTCATAAGTTTACTGGCCTTGGGCAGAATTATCCTGAGCAGTTTGCTCACTTTTCTCCTGATCAAAGTACTCCTTAGTCAGCTTAAACACAATTGGTGAGAGCAGTATTAAAGCAATAAGATTCGGGATCGCCATCAAGCCGTTTAATGCATCGGTCATTTTCCAAACCAATTCAAGACTCATCTGTGTACCAACAAAAATACCGATTACCCAAAGAATGCGAAATGGGGTTATTACTCTAGGTCCCAATAAAAACTCAGCGCAGCGCTCACCGTAGTAACTCCAGCCTAACATCGTAGTGAAGGCAAACAATGCCACACACAGCGACAGAACGATGTCGCCATAGGGAAGAGCTCCGGTGAATGCGGCAAGAGTCATTGCGGCGCCTTGAGGCTCCCCGCTCCAAACCCCTGTCACGATCAAAACTAAACCCGTCATCGTGCAAATAATCAAGGTATCTATGAAGGTGCCTAACATCGCAATTGTGCCCTGCCGTACAGGACTATTGGTCTCGGCTGCCGCATGCGCGATGGGCGCCGAACCTAAACCTGCCTCGTTGGAAAAAATACCACGCGCAATACCCATACGCAGAGCCAGCATAAGAGTAGCACCCGCAAAACCGCCAGTTGCCGCTGCACCATTAAAGGCACTATCCACGACTAAAGCCACTGCCGTAGGGATTTGTGATGCATGTGTTACTAGTATTATCAGTGTGGCTGTGATGTAGAGCAAAGCCATAAAGGGAACAAGCTTCCCCGCTACGGTGGCTATACGCTTAATGCCGCCTAACAGCACCACGCCGACTAGCACGGCCATAATGACACCGCTAACCGCCGTTGGGACACTAAAATTGGTTTCTAGAACTTGAGACACAGCATTAGATTGAACTGTATTAGCCAAGCCAAATCCAGCCAAAGAGCCGAACAAAGCAAAGGCCATTCCTAGCCACTTCCACTTTTTACCCAAACCATTTTTAATGTAGTACATAGGGCCGCCCACTTTGCGACCCAAGTCATCAGTCTCGCGATAATTCACCGCCAAAACGGCTTCTGCATACTTAGTAGCCATACCAACAAAAGCGGCGCACCACATCCAAAAAAGCGCTCCCGGACCACCAAGGCCAATAGCAGTCGCAACGCCTGCAATATTGCCCATACCTATCGTAGATGAGAGGGAGGTCATCAAGGCGTTAAAAGGCGTAATTTCGCCCTCTCCGGTCCCCGTCCTACCCTTGAACAGCTGGCGGAACGCATAAGGTATCCGACTAATTGTCATTCCTTTAAGACCAATTGTCAGGTAAATACCCGTACCCAGTAATAGGGCCAGCATCACTGGACCCCAAACAAAGTTATTTACAATATCAACAATTTCCTCAAACATGCCTGCACCTTATTATTCTTTACGCGGTCAGTGTCTAGACTAAACGAACAGCACCAATCCCAGTTAGGCGCACAACCGCCCAACAAATGAAAGCATACTGGCCGCCGGGAACTACTGAGCCTGTGTGTGCCTTCAAACATGACTAAATAACCATCTGGAAGGCTCCTTTGTAAATCACATAGAAACCTAGCCAGAATGACCAATGACCTTAGATAGCCCTGATAGTGCCTTTGGGCAACACTGCGTGAACAGCAACCTTCTGAAATTTAAGCTCTAAATTGTTACTAACTTCAAGAACAACATAATCACCCTCTAATTTGGTGATTTTCCCCAGCATCCCGCTCGTTGTTACAACCTCGTCTCCCTTACCTAAGGCGCCAACAAGGTCGTTATGCTCTTTTTGACGTTTACGCTGAGGTCGAATAATTAAAAAATACATGAAGCCAAAAAGGCCTGCGAACATTAATATAGTAATCATTGGATTTGGTTCGCCGGCACTAGCGGCCTGAGCGTAAGCATTTGATACAAATAACATCTTTTATTTCCTTTATTTAATCTGGTCTTTTTAAGAACAGCGTTTAGTGGGAATTATCCTAGGTTTTGCTTAATCCAGTCTAACGTATCNTCATGATGGCTTTTGGTCTTCACCTTAGCCATTACATGGANAATCTTGCCCTGTTTATCAACAATGAATGTAGAGCGTAAAACGCCCATATATTCACGTCCCATAAATTTCTTCAGATCCCAGGCTCCGTAACTTTCAATAACGCTGTGATCTTCATCCGACAACAAGATGAAATTAAGCTCTTGCTTATCCTCAAATTTAACCAAACGAGTCACAGAATCAGGGCTTANCCCAAGTACAACCGTGTCTAAGTCATTAAATTCACTGTAGCTATCCCTAATGCCACATGCCTGAACGGTGCATCCCGGAGTCATTGCCTTAGGATAGAAATACACTACAACATTTTTTTTACCCTGGAAATCGCTCAGTGAGACTATCTCACCCCGCTGGTTTGACAGAGAAAATGATGGAGCTTGATCACCGACGATTGAAAATGCCACAAGGTCACCTTTAGAGTGGATATAAATGAGTGGGTGACTGTAGCAAACTTTGCCCATTGAATGTGACAAAACCAGCGTGAGTTGTCGTTATATGCCAAGTATTTATAGCTTTATGTAAAAACGCCACTGAGCATCACCTCAATGGCGTTTACAATCAACTACAATCCTTTAGGGCTATGGTAGTAAGTGCTGAACGGCATCGCGTTCTTCCGTCAATTCTTTCTCCGTCGCAATCATTTTTCCGCGGGAGAAGTCATTAATGTCCAGATCTTGGACGATCGCCCAATCGCCGCCTTTACAGGTGCATGGAAATGAGTAAATTAGGCCTTCGGCAATACCATAACTTCCGTCACTATATACGCCCATGCTGACCCAATCACCTTCAGTTGTACCCAATGCCCAACTACGCATATGAGCAATCGCCGCATTAGCTGCGGATGCTGCGCTTGAAGCACCACGAGCAGCAATGATTGCGGCTCCTCGCTGCTGGACCGTAGGAATAAACTCGCTTTCATACCAAGCCTGATCCACCATATCGATGGCTGGCTGACCGTTGACTTTAGCTTCGTGTAGATCAGGGTACTGAGTCGCCGAGTGATTACCCCAAATGGTCATCCGGGTTACATCGTTGATAGTAGTGCCAGTCTTGTCTGCAATTTGGCTCATCGCTCGATTGTGATCTAGACGGGTCATCGCTGTAAATTGACGAGGGTTGATATCCGGCGCGTTGCGCTGGGCAATTAATGAATTGGTATTAGCAGGGTTACCCACTACCAGCACCTTAATCTCTTTAGAGGCATTATCATTCAGCGCTTTGCCTTGTGCCGAGAATATCGCGGCATTGGCTTCTAACAGGTCTTTACGCTCCATGCCGGGTCCACGAGGACGTGCGCCAACCAACAAAGCATAATCCGAATCTTTAAATGCAACTGCAGCATCGTCAGTGCAAATCATGCCTGCAAGAAGCGGAAACGCGCAATCATCCAGCTCCATTGCGACACCTTTTAAAGCCTCCAGGGCCGGTGTGATTTCGAGCATTTGTAAAATAATAGGCTGATTAGGGCCAAGCATCTCGCCAGCGGCGATGCGGAATAAAAGGGAATAACTAATCTGGCCTGCTGCGCCGGTAACAGTAACACGAACGGGTGAAGTCACAGTTTGTCTCCGAAAATAATAGTTGAGTGTTAAAAATTTGAACGGCATTATAAGTCGCCATCCGTAAAAAGCATAACTAGGGATGGCTATTAAGACTATTAGCTATCTTAATAGAGGGATCTTGGCCATCAGCCGTGTAGTTCTTTGTAACGTGCTTCCATGCGCTTNTAGAGTTCATCTTTAAAATCCCCTGNAGACGTATCTAGCTGTGCCACAATATCGACGAGATGCTCATTGTCTTCAACACCGCCCCACTGCTTCTGGTAACTTCCATCTTGATACCCATGATCCTGGCGAAAAAAATTAAGTACGTTTTTCCCCACATAGCCAACATAGAGTGTCTCAAAGTCCATATTAATACCGACCATTAACCGCGCAAATCCAGACACATCAAAATCTTTGGTGGATAAGGTTCTCTCGGTGAAGTGTTCTAGGTCAATCGCAAAATCGCCGCCGGATTTAGGGTTAGAAAATTCGTCCTCAACGATCGCTGTTATATCCTCAACAGAATACCCTTTCAGCAACAGCAAACTCAAACCAAAGTGCCATATGTCAACAAGCTCAAGCGCTATTTGATCAACATCAGGTGTCTGTTTCTTCCACCACTTCCAACCGTAATGATCCAACAACTCTGCACACTCGACCCATATAGCTCGATACCATTCAAATTTTTGCTCACGCCAGTCAGCATGCACCTTAGTATTCATGCCATTTTGCAGTTCAAGCATCGTAGCCAATTGGTGCTTCATTCGTTATACCTCGTATTTGTTTTATTATGAATCTATCAGTACTACGCCCTAACGAAACTGTTACTCACTTTCTCGCGACCCAAAACCGTATTGGGCCCATGACCGGTAACCACCACTGCCTCGTCATCTAGGCAATATATTCGATCTTTAATCGACGTTACAATTTGATCGTAATTTCCACCAGGAAGGTCTGTCCGGCCGATGCTACCCTGGAATAGAGTATCTCCGGCAATTAGAGTTTTGTACTCTTCAAACCAAAAACTGATCGACCCCGGGGTGTGGCCAGGCGTGTGGATTGCGACGCCACCGCAGCAATTAAGCGCCTGGTCATCTTTAAGATGCCCATCTGGAGCTGGGAGTTTAACCTCTGGCACGCCGAACATGGCACATTGCTGTTCAACCATGTCCCATAAGAATTGATCACCTTCATGCAGGTAAATGGGTGCTCCGGTTGCAGCTTTAATCTCTCCGGACGCTAAAATATGATCAAGATGAGCATGCGTATGAATAATGGCCACGACGGTGAGATTAAGTTCTGCCAATAATCTAAGAATTTGTTCTGCGTCACCACCTGGATCAACTACTAGCGCCTTACCCGATATTTTGTCACCAATAATAGAGCAATTGCATTGCAGAGGCCCAACGGGAAATGTTCTGATAATGAATGGCGACATCTGGATTTGTTCAGTACTCATTGATAACTCTCTAATTTATTACGGTTTACCCATTGATGATCGCCAGTTTAAACAGTCAACAAAAATTTTGCGCCATTATTTCTACTATTAATGACTGATGGCGTTGGACGATTGAGCCCAATCCATGAATAATCCTTCTAACAATAATTGCTGGTTAACATTGGATTGAGAAAGTAGTAACTGTCTGGCAGAAATTAGTCGGTCTTGAAACTGAAACAACCGTCGATCACCACCTCCCTGCCCCTCATTAACAGCCAGCCTGTGAACGTAGCTCATATACCACTCAACAATATTATTACCATTTAATTTAACACACTTTTGGGCAGCCTCCACTGATGACAGGCTGCCATTAGAGACACCTTCAACAATAGCTTCAAAATCTTGCCTCATCGCCAATGTTCCGGACTCGATATTGTGCAGCGCGAGCAGCGGACGCCCGTTTGATACTTCTATAGCCTTTGCTACGTCTGAACTATTTCCCGACACTTCCTTAAGCCAATGCGTCGCCACTTTATTGCTGGGAGTCGGAAGATATTGTTTTTGGCATCGACTTCTTATGGTCGGCAACAAAGCATGTAATCGATCGCTAACTAAGATAAGCAAGGTCTTCCCCTGAGGCTCCTCAAGGCTTTTAAGCAACGCATTAGACGAATTGATATTCATAGCGTCAGCAACCAAAATGAGCCCAATCTTCCAACCACCTTGCTGGGCCGTGGTATTTAATTTTGTACACAATCTCCGGACATCGTCCACTAGGATTTTTTTACCGTCTTCCTCTGGTTCCAGAATAGTTAAATCAGGATGCGAGCCGGCCAGTAATAATTTGCAGGATTTACAACTTCCACAGGCATATTGATTACCCTCAGCACCACAGAGCATCCTCTGAGCCAGAGTAGTCCCTAATCGCTTTTTCCCAACCCCATTGGAGCCGTGAAGCAATAATGCATGTGGCATCCGACCAATATCAACGGCCCGATTAAATCCCTCCCAAACGCCCTTATGCCATGGAAGCGGGAGCGCTAAAGTGGTATTTTCATACGCCATCAAACAGGCACCTTAGTGGTTGCTAAAAAAGTCTCCATAGCCGCCTTTATATCGAACTGAACCCCATCAAGTGATTGCGAAGCATCGATCACCGCATAGCGCTGAGGATCTTTTCCCGCAGTATTGAGATATCCCTGTCGCACTCTCTCAAAGAACTCGACTTGCTCTTGCTCGAAACGATCAGGGGCACTCCGATCGCTAGCTCGCTTGAGACCAATTTCTACAGGTATATCCAAAATTAAGGTTAAGTCAGGTCGTAATTCACCTTGGACTAGATGCTCTAGATGTTCGATCAGGGAACTGTCCATTCCTCTACCTGCACCTTGATAAGCGTAAGTCGCATCAGTAAATCGATCACAAACAACCCACTTACCTGCCTCCAGACTAGGCACGATCACCTGATCTAAATGCTGCGCTCGGCCAGCGAACATAAGTAGGAGTTCCGCGGCATCACTAATCTTCTCATCACCCGGGGTTAATAATAACTGACGGATCTGCTCGGCTAGCGGAGTACCGCCAGGTTCTCTAGTAGCGAGAAATTCGATATTTTGTTCCAATAGCCAAGCTTGGATAAAGTCGATATTGGTCGTTTTGCCGACCCCCTCGGTGCCTTCAATCGTTATAAACTTGCCGTGCATTTAAAACCTACTTTGAACTTTCCAATTAGTTTGGTGCAGACTGGTAATTTTCCGCACGTTGCTCCAGCTGATATTTTTTCACTGCGTCTGTATGCTCTTGTAACGTACTAGAAAAATAATGCCCCCCGTCACCCCGTGCCACGAAGTATAGGCTAGAACCCGCCTTAGGATGAAGCGCCGCAGAAATCGAGGCCCCACCTGGCATCGCAATCGGCGTCGGGGGCAACCCCTTTATCATATAGGTATTATAAGGCGTCAGTTGGCGTAAATCTCGGCGCCTAATGTCTCCATCATACCGATCACCCATACCATAGATCACTGTAGGATCAGTTTGCAGCCTCATCCCCTTTAATAAACGCCTCACAAATACACCCGCTATCGCTTCTCTTTCTTCGGCTAAGCCAGTTTCTTTTTCAATAATCGACGCCAGGATTAATGCCTCATAAGGCGTCTCATAGGGTAATCCCGGCGCTCGTTGGACCCACTCTTGCTCTAACACCCTCTTCATTTTTCGATGTGCGCGGCCCATTATATCGAGTACTGTATCTGAGCCTAGATAATTATAAGTATCTGGGAAAAACCAACCTTCCATATTTTCATTTTCCCCAGCGATACCCGAAAGCTTTAACCTCTTTAATAGTGCCTCCTTATTCGTCTCCTCAAACTGTTCAATTGAGGACAGGTGACGTACCCACTGATTAAAGGACCAACCTTCAACAAACGTGATCTGATATTGTATGACCTCTCCCCTATTAAACTTTTCTAGCAGCGATAGAGCTGTATCGGTCGACTCAACACTATAGGTGCCGGCCTTGAGCTTAGTAAGCCCTGCTGTTTTGGCATGAAGATCAATGGCCCAAGGATCAGAGATAATTTCACGATAGAAAAGCGCTTCAGTCACGTCCTTTACTCTAGCGCCCTTCTTAATGGTGAATTCAGAACTATCGCCATCCAAGACCATCGAGTTAACCGGCGTGTTAACTTTGATATCGATCATAACAACGAGCGAAACACCACAAAGAAAAGCACCTAGAGCTATAATCGCTTGAAAGAGCGGCTTCTTCATTGAAAACAAGGGTAGTTATTAGACAACATGGACTGTAATTCTCTCGTGACTTTACCTATCGCCCGTTTCTCGGTTGATTGATTATCAGGCTTACGAATACCTACAATGGGCACAATACCGCGAACCGAATTACAAATAAATAGTTCATCATAATCATCAAGATCACTTTCTCCAACAGCACCTATTTCCGGGCAAATACCCATCAGAGGAAATATCTCTTCAATCAGCAGCGAGCGCATGACTCCTGAAACACCACAGGCATCTAGATCAGGTGTAATCCAACGACCTGAAGTACCTCTAAAAAATATATTAGCTCGCGTGGTCTCAATAACTAAACCGCCATCATTCATCATTAAACCATCATCGCAGTCACTAGAGTGTCGCTCGCTAGCCGCCAAAACCTGTTCCAGCCTATTCAGATGTTTAATGCCTGCCAACTGAGTATTTGTCGACAATCGCTGGCCGCAACGCCAAAGGCTAATCCCCGTGTTTCGATAATCTTGGAGATTGACGGGGGCAACACTGTGACGAAGGATAATTCGTGGAATAGAGGCTTCGGAGCTCTGATAGCCACGACCACCACTGCCTGCTGTAACTATGATTTTAACAATACCATCTACAATAGATTGTTTGAGGAGTATCTCTTTAAAGGACAACAATGCTGAGGACATATGAGGCAGGTTAACCCTTATTCCCAAACGACCGGCATCGTTTTGAATCCTGGCTAAATGCCTATTTTTCAGCAGAAAATCTCCGTCGAAATAACGGATGGACTCAAATAATCCATGGCCGTAAGCAAGTCCACGATCCGACAATAGCTCCGCTGAGCTAATATCGAGAAGCTCATCTTGCCCGTCAATGGTGTAAATAAAGTCTGTAGTTGTCATAGTCCTATTAAACAAAACTTTCGGGCAAAAAAAAACCGCCCCAATAGGAGCGGCTTTGAGACGCGCTAGGNTTAGCTATTCGCGNTTATGTAGGTAATTGCATCTGTTACCGTCGCAATTTTCTCTGCTTCCTCATCGGGAATCTCAGCGTCAAATTCTTCTTCAAGGGCCATAATCAGTTCTACCGTGTCTAGCGAATCTGCGCCTAGGTCTTCGACAAAAGACGAAGTCACCTTAACATCTTCTTCTTTAACACCAAGTTGCTCAGCAACCATTTTAATAACGCGTTCTTCAATATTACTCATCGTGTTTCCACTCCTTATAAGGGGTCTGGTGCTTCTTCAAATCTGCGCTGTTAAGCCTCAGACTCTATATTCTTTATCGCTAGGGGCGGCATTTTACCTCACATGGGTCAAAATGCTACCCTCATGTGAAAAAAAATGTGCATTAAGCAAAAATACCCGCGATTTAGCCGATACTGGTATTTCTATATAATCGATCGAATGACAATTCATATCTGNATGAACTGTCGTCACGACATAAACATTCCGCCATTAACATGGATGGTTTCACCGGTAATATAACCAGCAGCATCACTGACCAAAAACCTAACTACAGAGGCTATCTCACACGGCAAGCCCAACCTAGCAAGTGGGATCTGTGACAAAAGGGCCTCTTTATTTGTCTCAGGTAAATTTCTAGTCATATCCGTATCAATAAAACCTGGCGCCACCGTATTCACGGTTATACTTCTTGATCCAATTTCTTTCGCAAGCGCTCTGCCAAAACCTTCCACTCCAGCTTTGCTCGCCGAATAATTACTTTGCCCGCTATTACCCATAGACCCCACAACTGAGCTAATGTTCACAATACGACCCCAGCGAGCCTTAGTCATCGGCCTGACACATGCTTTACAAAGACGAAAAACAGCAGTCAAATTAGTATTAACTACGTCCAGCCATTCATCCTCTTTCATACGCATTAAAATATTATCTTTAGTGATTCCAGCATTATTGACCAATATAGTCGGCGCACCAAACTGCTCAATCACCGACTTAAGCAGCTGCTCAATAGATTCTATTTGCGTAACATCAAGAACCATGCCCGCACCAACACTTTTACCATTCGCCAATCTCTGGCTGATTTTATCAGCACCCGATTGGCTAGTAGCCGTTCCAACGACTATGTAGCCAGCAGCACCCAGCTCATCTGCTATCGCTGCTCCAATGCCGCGACTTGCGCCGGTAACGAGTGCTATTTTAGATTCATCAGTCATAAATATTCCTTAAGTAATTAAACAGACAGCAATGCGTTCTCAAAGTTCTCAACACCATCTGTGGCAAACGAAATTAACTCTCGATCAATTCTTTTAGACAAACCATTTAAAACCTTACCAGGCCCGCACTCTACTAGCGTATCAGCCCCGCCACTCTTCAACCTAAGCACGCAATCAACCCATCTCACGGGCTGAGATATTTGCTCTAGCATTAGCATTTTAATTCTTTCAGGGTCGTTCTCAGATTCGGCATGAACATTGTGAATGACCGGAATAGTTGGCTCGACAAAGGGCGTATCTGTGACCAGCCCTCTAAGTCGGTCCGCAGCGGGCTCCATCAATGACGTGTGAAAGGGAGCGCTGACGGGCAATGGCAATGCTCTTTTAGCGCCGGCCGCCTTACAGCAACCTATAGCTCTTTCCACTGCTGTCGCACTACCGGCGATCACGACCTGTCCTGGCGCATTAAAATTAACGGCGTCCACCACCTCATTATTTCTAGCGTCAGTGCAGGCTTGCAGAACAGCATCATCAGCCAAACCAATAATGGCAGCCATTGCACCCACTCCGACAGGAACTGCCTCTTGCATATACATGCCGCGAGCACGCACAATTTTGAGGGCATCGGAAAATGTAACAGCATCCGCACACACTAAGGCAGACCATTCTCCTAAGCTGTGCCCTGCTACCTGTGATGGCAACGCACCTTTTCTATCCTGCCAAAGGCGCCATATCGCAACACTGGAGGCTAAAAGTATCGGCTGGGTGCGCTCAGTGAGGTTAATCTCATCTTGAGACCCAGATTGCACTAACTGCCAGAGGTCATATCCCAAAGCATCTGATGCCTCTGAAAAAGTATCCTCGATCGTTGCGTGAACCGACGCCAGCTGACTCAACATACCAATCTTCTGAGATCCCTGCCCAGGAAAAACAAACGCTAAGTTATTGCTCATAGATAATCACTCACTAACTATATTTTTCATTAATTTAGTCTTTAGTAAAGGCGCTAGCGCCTTTGGCAGATTATGTTCTGCAGCTTCGATAGCGACGTCAAGGGCATGACCAAAGGCTTTTTTAGAGGCACTGCCATGGCTTTTAACAACCACACCATTTAACCCCAACAGATAGGCGCCATTATAAAAAGCGGGATCAAGCTTATCAATAAGCTGTTTAAACGAACGATTAGCAAGCCCAACGGTCATCCTAGCTAACCAGCTTTTACTCAACAAATCGCTCAACATAGCTGTGACCATGTTCGCGAGACCTTCACTGGTCTTCAGCGCAATATTTCCACTGAACCCATCACAGACAACCACATGTGCTGCACCCTTAAAAATTTCATCACCCTCTAAAAAGCCACCGTAGTTAATAGAATCGTCATTCTCAAGTAGCGACGCCGCAGATTTTAAATCATCACTACCCTTGGTCTCTTCTTTCCCGACATTTAACAATCCCACGGTAGGGTCATCGACGCCGTCTAAAAGACTAGCGGTTAAACTTCCCAGCATCGCAAACTGGTGTAATTGTTCAGACGAACAATCAATGTTAGCGCCAAGATCGAGTACATAGGTACGACCCGACATAGTTGGGAATGTGGTGCAGATTGCAGGTCGGGATATTCCAGGAAGGGTCTTAAGATTAATTAGCCCAAGAGCCATAAGAGCTCCTGTGTTACCTGCACTGATACATGCGTCAGCTTCTTGTTCCGACACAGCCTTAACGGCTAAGCCCATCGAAGAAGACTGTTTGGTACGTATTACCGCAGAAGGTTTGTCATGATCACTCACTGATATATCGGAGTGCCTGACATCAATTCGGGACCGCAAGTCAGAATCCGCACAGGCTGCAAGCTCCGCTTCAAGCGATAATTGATCACCAAATACTAGGGCGGTAACGTTTGAATGGCGGGCTAAGCATGCGAGTAAGGCTGAAACCGTAACCCGAGGACCAAACTCACCACCCATTGCATCAACTGCAATTCGAATTGAACAGGTCAAGGAGACACCTAGTCGGCACTTATCTCTAATGCTTTCTTACCACGATAGAATCCATCAGCGGTAACATGGTGACGCAGATGCTTTTCTCCACTCACTGTATCTGTCGATACAGTAGCAGCAGTCAATGCATCATGAGCACGGCGCATGCCACGCTTTGAACGGGTTTTACGACTTTTTTGAACGGCCATTAGATACTCCTAATTGAATTGCATCACAGTCTCTACTTACGTTTTAACTGTTTTAATATATTAAATGGGCTATCAGCTACAGCCTCATCATCACTAGATTCTGTCTCTTGTATAAAGCTATCACCTGTACAGCTACCCATTGTATGATAGTTAACTGCCGGCAGGGCCAATAGGATCTCATCTTCCAATAGTTCACTGAGATTAGCCATTCTATCTTCAACCAGCCAAGGCTCGTAGTTACTAGCAACCCGATTGAGATGATCTTCCGACCAAATAACCTGTACTGCGAAATCCGCTTTAAGATCAACCTTAACGGCATCTAAACACCGCTGACAAATCGCTTGGACAGTAACACTAGCAGTACCTCGAGCTACTTTTGCCCTTGATTCATCTAATTCGAACTGAACTGACGCCTCAAACGAACCACAAATACTTGAAACCGATGAGGCCAGCCTTGTCAGGCTATCGCTCTTAACCTCACCCTCCAAAAGATATCCCTGGAGCGCTAGTTTTCGTGGATCAATGTGAGTCGGCAGTGCCATATAATAAGGTCGATCTCAGTTAGGCGCGCATCATAGGCACAACTCCATGATCTGTCAAAGAAATTTGCGTTAAAACGAGACTTATCTGGCTTGTTACACCACATTATAACTTATACTGTAATTCAAGACCCAAGCACGCGGACGCTAGCGCCCAACAACACGGCCAAAGGATATATTCATATGAGTCATCTTATCCTCGCATCCAGCTCTATCTACAAAAAAGAATTGCTGAGCCGGCTGCAAATTAGCTTTCGGTGCGAATCACCACACATCGACGAGTCTCCGCAATCTTTGGAGACACCACCCATGGCCGCAGAAAGACTAGCTCTCGCAAAAGCCTCGAAAATCGCGGCGCTATATGCAGACTCTCTGGTGATTGGCGCCGATCAAATCGCCGACCAAAATGGTATTTTCATCAACAAGCCTAAAAGTCATGAACAGGCTATCAAGCAACTACAGCAGCAATCTGGCCAAACGATACTGTTTCATAGCGGTCTAGCACTCGCGCGATTCGGTCCAAATGGAACCCTGGAGTGCCAATCGATGGTAAATTCCACGCAGGTAACCTTTAAAAAGTTAACTAACGAAACAATAGAGAAATACCTTTTGATAGAGAAACCCTATGACTGCGCGGGAAGCTTTAAGGCTGAGGGTCTTGGGATAAGCCTCTTTAGCGAAATTAAGAGTACAGACCCCAGCTCTTTAATAGGGCTTCCTTTGATTGATCTTTGTACACTTCTAGATAATTTTAACTATAAAATAATCTAGATATAACTTTAGTTATTTTATACAAATCATTGATTTTTATAAATATA
>JGI26247J51722_1000269_pt1 | contig 22758 bp, 17 predicted proteins | sample SaaInlV_100m_DNA_2_FD_51722 | JGI IMG/M metagenome (IMG submission 51722)
GACAGGAATATACCATCTGGATTCATCGCTAAAACATCCGACGCTGGGGTCTGTGCTGGCACAACAATCAGTTCACAGTCACGATCAACGAGCATACGAAGAATGTTGCGCTTAACACCATAATCATAAGCCACAACCTTAAACTTGGTGCTGCTAGGCTCTTTGCTTTTGTGGCCAACACCCAATCCCCAACTGTGTTCAGACCACTGATAGCTAGTCGCAGTAGTCACCTCTTTAGCCAAATCCATACCTTTAAGGCCAGCAAACTCTTTAGCGGCAACGAGTGCCTGCTCGTCACTGACATTACCTGCCATAATGCAGCCGCTCTGAGCGCCAGTTTCACGCAGTATACGGGTCAATTTACGCGTATCAATGTCAGCAATACCTAGAATCCCTTTGTCCTTTAAATATTGGTCTAGGCTTTGTTCGCTGCGGAAATTTGATGCGAGTAGAGGAAGGTCACGAATNACCAAGCCTGCCGCCCAAATAGAATCGGATTCTTGGTCTTCTTGGTTAACACCTACATTACCAATATGNGGATAGGTCAGGGTTACAATCTGGCGAGCATAAGAGGGGTCAGTGAGGATTTCTTGGTAACCGGTAAGGGCGGTATTAAAAACAACTTCACCAACTGAGAGGCCATCTNCACCAATAGCTATTCCTCTAAAAATTGTTCCGTCTGCAAGCGCAAGTACGGCTTCCCGGCGAGTCTGGGNATTCACACAACCTCCTAAATAGTAGATGTTTCGCTTATCTTAGCCAAAGCTATATAAACAAATCCGAAAGTGGTAGCAGAGTCATACCTAGGTTTGCAAAAAAGCGAGATGAAACAATTTGTCTCATCTCGCTTAATTAAAATATTCTGCTGTACGCTAACCTCTCAGAACGAGACCGCTTTTTAGTGCNGCGGTGTTAGCNAAACAGTATAGGGAAAGGGNCATATATTGTCTATTTATCTGTATGAAAAATTCACTCTTAAATTAAGTTAAATAGTCACATCGGTTTTTCTATTTAAGACCCAAGACGTCCTGCATATCAAAGAGTCCAGCTGACTGCTTATCTATCCATTTGGCTGCGCGAATTGCGCCAAGAGCAAATGCCATTCTGCTAGACGCCTTATGTGTAATCTCAACGCGCTCACCTTCAGAGCCGAACAGCACAGTATGATCACCAATGATGTCTCCAGCTCTAANAACTGAAAACCCAATGGCTTCGCTCCCTCTTTCACCCGTTAGNCCTTGACGATCATAAACGGCAACCTCACCTAAATCTCGACCCAGTGCTCCAGCCACAGCCTCACCAAGCGATAATGCTGTACCAGATGGAGCATCAACTTTGTGCCGATGATGGGCTTCACTAATCTCAATGTCGACGTTATTACCAAACACTGATGCCGCTAATTCAGCCAGCTTGAAACACAAATTTACACCGGTGGCGAAATTTGAAGCCATACAGATGCTCGTATGTTCACTAGCTTGTTGAACGACTTGGACTTGATCAGTAGTCAGGCCAGTAGTACCTACCACCATTTTTTTNCCGTGCTGCCGGCAAAACTCAGCATTCTCAACCGTGGCTACTGGGACACTGAAATCTATTAGAATATCAAACGAATCAGCAAGCTCGTCCAACGAACTAACCACCGCAATATTATTGCGCCCCAGGCCAGCAATTTCACCCGCGTCAGCACCAATGAGTGAGCTGCCGGAATGCTCAATAGCAACAGTTAACTGCATTTCATCGGTGCTAGCAATAGCCTCCATTAAGGCTTTACCCATTCTGCCGCCGGCACCTGTAATGGCGATATTCTTCACAACAAAGCTCCCAATGAGATCTTAAAGGACATTAGATGTTCACTAAATCTAATACTTTACCCTCATCTAGTTAGATTATCGAAAAAACTTTTCACCCCATCGAACCAGCTTGTACTGCGAGGCGAATGCTTACTATTTCCAGCTAGACTATCATTAAACGTTTTTAAGAGTTCACACTGTTCTGCGCTCAAATTGACTGGCGTTTCGACGACCACACGACATAATAAATCACCCTGAGCCCCGCCCCTTACNGGCGCAACTCCCTTACCCCGCAAGCGAAATAACTTGCTACTTTGGGTTTCCACTGGAATTTTTAGTTTCACTTTCCCCGAAAGGGTTGGAACCTCAAGGTCACCCCCCAAAGCTGCCTGAGCAAAGCTAATTGGCACCTCACAATGTAAATGGCTGCCATCACGAACAAAGATCGCATGCTCACGAACATGCATCTCAACATAAAGATCGCCTTCAGGTCCCCCTTGGGGTCCAGCTTCACCCTTCCCCGCAAGTCGAATACGATCACCGGTATCAACGCCTGCAGGAATTTTAACAGATAGGGTCTTGCNCTCTTCCTTCACNCCCTGTCCATGACAACTTCCACAGGGATCGGTAATCATCTTTCCACGGCCCCGGCATTTTGGGCAAGCCTGCTGAACCGAAAAGAATCCTTGGGACATACGAACCTGACCGGCACCACTGCACGTATCACAAGTAGTNGGAGAAGTGCCTTTTCTTGCTCCTGAACCACCGCAGGGATCACAGTGAGTCATCGTTGGAATGTCGATCTGAACAGTCTTGCCCTTAACTGCATCCTCTAGATCTAGCTGAAGGTCATAGCGCAGATCTGAACCACGAGCAGGTCCACCGCGACTACGTCCGCCACCGCCACCGAAAATATCGCCAAAGACATCGCCAAAGACATCGCTAAACCCAGCAGCTCCGTGACCACCACCATTCTGGTCGACACCGGCGTGACCGAAACGGTCATAAGCGGATTTCTTCTCTGCGTCACCGAGAATTTCATAGGCTTCCTGTGCCTCTTTGAATTTCTCATCTGAGTCTTTGTCATTAGAATTGCGATCGGGATGAAACTTCATCGCTATACGACGAAATGCCTTCTTTACTTCCTGGTCAGTGGCACCCTTATCAACCCCTAGCACTTCGTAATAATCGCGTTTTGCCATAATTTAAACGTCTTCCCAACCTTAATAGTCAAGCCTTATTGGTTGACCATAAAACCTTAAAAAAATAAGCGCGAAAGCCCTCTCGAAACTCTCTTCGAAATTCTTTTCGCGCCTAATCAGAACAGAGGGTAAAAATACTTACCAACAGTAATTACTTACTATCTTCTTTCACATCCTCTTCTTTCTCATCTTTAACTTCTTCAAATTCAGCATCCATAGCATCATCACCTGCCGGCTCGTCGCCAGATGACTGCTCGCCCGCTTCAGCCTGTTCTGCATACATCTTCTGGGCAAGACCTGCCGATGCCTCAGAAAGCACTTTCGCGGCCNCATCGATGGCATCTTTGTCGTCGCTCTGCACAGCTTCTTCAACCTGCTTAATACCGGCCTCGATTGCAGCTTTCTCTTCCTCAGAAGCTTTGTCACCAGCTTCCTCGAGAGTTTTCTTGGCTGCATGAGCTAAGCCATCTGCAGTATTACGAGCCTGAACTAAGGCTTCAAACTTCTGATCTTCGGCGGCATTAGCTTCGGCATCCTTAACCATTGCATCAATTTCTTCATCAGATAGACCTGAGGATGCTTTGATAATGATTGACTGCTCCTTGCCTGTAGCCTTATCTTTAGCGCCAACATGCAAGATACCGTTGGCATCAATATCAAAGGTCACTTCAATCTGCGGCATGCCACGAGGAGACGGTGGGATATCTGCCAGGTCAAAACGACCCAGTGATTTATTGCCAGTCGCCTGCTTACGCTCACCCTGTACCACGTGGATGGTCACCGCGGTCTGGTTATCATCAGCGGTAGAGAAAATCTGAGATTTCTTAGTAGGAATCGTAGTGTTTTTCTCAATTACCGGCGTTGCTACACCACCCATAGTCTCAATACCTAAGCTCAGAGGCGTAACATCAAGCAACAACACGTCTGTTACATCACCAGCCAAAACCGCGCCCTGCAAGGCAGCGCCGACAGCAACAGCTTCATCTGGATTNACATCTTTACGCGGCTCTTTACCAAAGAATGCCGTCACTTTTTCCTGTACCTGCGGCATACGCGTCTGGCCGCCCACCAAGATAATCTCATTAATTTCAGAAGTCGACTTACCAGCATCTTTTAGAGCAACTTTTAGTGGCCCTAATGAGCGCTCAACCAGATCTTCAACCAGCGATTCAAGCTTAGCGCGAGTCAGTTTCACAACAAGGTGCTTAGGGCCAGTAGAATCAGCCGTTATATAAGGTAAATTCACTTCCGTTTGCTGGCTCGAAGACAGCTCAATTTTTGCCTTCTCGGCAGACTCTTTTAGACGCTGCATTGCCAGTGGATCGCCATGCAGATCAATGCCGCTATCTTGTTTGAATTCTGCTGATAAATACTCGATCAAACGCATATCGAAGTCTTCACCACCAAGGAATGTATCGCCATTAGTGGCTAATACTTCAAATTGCTTCTCACCATCGACATCTGCGATTTCAATAATCGAAATATCAAAGGTACCACCTCCGAGATCGTACACAGCTACAATACTGTCNCCTGTACTCTTATCAATACCATAAGCGAGCGCTGCAGCCGTAGGCTCGTTGATAATGCGCTTTACGTCTAATCCCGCTATCCGCCCAGCATCTTTAGTTGCTTGACGCTGTGAATCATTAAAGTAGGCAGGAACGGTAATGACCGCCTCAGTTACCTTTTCACCCAAATAGTCTTCAGCCGTCTTTTTCATCTTCTTGAGAATCTCCGCAGAAATCTGCGGTGCGGCTTTACTATCACCCTTAATTTCGACCCATGCATCACCGTTATCGGCTTTTACAATTTTATAGGGCACCATTTTAATATCTTTTTTAACCACTTTATCTTCAAAGCGACGGCCAATAAGACGCTTGACCGCGTAAACCGTATTCTCTGGGTTGGTCACAGCCTGTCGTTTAGCTGACTGACCAACTAATATTTCTCCATCATCAACATAGGCAACCACAGATGGCGTGGTGCGCGCACCCTCCGCATTTTCAATTACCTTGGGTTTATCGCCTTCGAGCACCGCAACACATGAGTTGGTCGTTCCCAAATCAATTCCGATAATCTTTCCCATCACTTCTCTCTCCGTTACTTGTCATAAAGCCTGTTTAAGGCGTTGTCTTTAAAAATTTGTTTCTTGGTCTTTATGTGGGTGCATTTTTAGTAAATTCAAGGGCACCTAACCAATAATTCAATTAACTCGCTTTGGATACCACGACCATGGCTGGTCGAACTAATCGACCGTTCAAGGTATAACCTTTTTGAAATACGTCCATCACCGTGTTGGGTTCCAGATCAGCATTAGNCACCATACTCACTGCTTGGTGAAGATCCGCATCAAATGGCTGCCCGGCAGGGTCGATTGCTTCAATTTTAAAACGGGCAAGGACGTCAGAAAATGACTTTAACGTTAACTCTAGACCTTTAAAAACTAGCTGCTGAGACTCATCAGAAGTATCAATCGTACCCAGCGCACGTTCTAGGTTATCAACCACTGGCAATAGTTCAGCGGTGAATTTGTCCAATGCAAATTTGTGTGCATTCTCCACATCACGCTCGNCTCTGCGTCGCATATTCTGCATCTCGGCTTGAATTCGTAATACCTGATCATTAGCATTGCTAACTTGCTCCTGCAGAGTCTCTGTCTCAGTCAGCTGATCATCACCCAGAAGCTCCTCAACAATCTCTGCGTCAATTTTTTCAGCTTGGGTCGCAGTATCCTCAGCAGAAGTCTCTGCAGAGTCGACCATATCTTCTGCGCCGCTATTTACTTCATCTTGCATATTTTCTTCCTCAATTTCTGTGCCTCTTAATACACGAATGCTCAAGATTATTGATTAGATGGTTAGTTACCATTACCCTATGGCTACATATGGGGACAAACTTCCAAGTTTCAAGCGATAACCTATGATTAATCTGCTCTGATGGGCCATCTGTTAACTGTTTGGTGATAAAACTTTGCTTCTTTCAATTAATATCAGTAATTACACCCTAGTGGAATCTCTTGAAATCGAATTTTCTAAGGGTACAACGGCTATTACTGGTGAAACCGGTGCTGGNAAATCATTGGTGCTTGACGCATTGGGTATGGCACTGGGAGATCGCGCAGATAGTGGCACCATTCGCCACGGCAAAAAACGTGCGGAAATCTCAGCAACCTTTGATATCAGCTCTATAAAGGATGCTCAACAGTGGATGGAATTGCAGGACTTTGAGATCCATGAAAGCTGTATTCTGCGTCGTATTTATACCTCAGAAGGCCGTTCAAAGGGTTATATCAATGGTCAGCCTTGTACCATGCAACAGCTCCAACAATTGGGCGATATGGTCGCAGATATCCATAGTCAACATGAGCATCAGTCGCTATTGCGTAAAGAGACTCACCGCAAGCTAGTTGATGAGTATGCTTCTGCAGGAGATCTTGCCTCACAAGTCGGCAACCATTTTCGTGGATGGCATAAAGTAGAAAAAAATCTATCGGAATTAATGAATCGCTCTGATGAATTACTCGCACGTAAAGATTTACTCAGTTTTCAGGTTAATGAACTACAACAGCTAGATCTCGACCCTATGACATTGAAAAAGCTAGAAACCGAGCAGCAAACTCTGGCAAATGCCGAACAGATACTGCAAGACAGCCATAGTCTATTNGCAATCTGCGACCAAACTGAAGGTTTTAACATACGTGATGGACTTAACAGAGCTATCTCTATTTTAACAGGGNTAAAACATAAGCCTGACGCATTAATGGGTGCTGAAGAATTACTACAGAACGGCCTTATACAAGTTGAAGAGGCCATCAGTGGGATAGAACATCATATTGATCGATTTGAAGCAAATCCCCAGAGGCTACAGTTGGTAGAAGATCAGCTATCCGTTATTTTCCAATTAGGCCGCAAACATAGAGTTAATCCTGACCAATTAGCAGAAACTCTCAAGACGCTAGAAGCCGAACTGAGTAGCCTAATGGGTGGCAGTGATAATATTGAAACATTGCAACAGCAACTCGCCGAATTAGCCGTAAACTATGAACGAGCGGCTAACAAACTTAGTGCCGCGAGAACCAAAGCAGCAACAACAATGGCGGCAGAGATAAATGAGCAGTTGCATCGACTGTCTATGGAAGGCGCTGAGTTATTAATACAACTTACCCCAGTTAATCCTGAGGGATATCNGTTAAATGGCCTGGAAGAAATCGAGTTTCTACTAGCAACGAACCCAGGACAACCGCATAAAATGCTNGCAAAAATAGCCTCCGGGGGAGAGCTATCTCGTGTTAGTCTGGCCATTCAGGTGGTTGCCGCTAGTCATTCGAAAATCCCCACCCTCGTATTTGATGAGGTGGATGTCGGTATTGGCGGAAGTACAGCAGATATTGTTGGTCAATTGCTCAAACAATTAGGTGACCGTGGCCAGGTTATCAGTGTCACTCACCAGCCCCAGGTGGCNGCGCACGCTCATCATCACTATCGAGCAAGTAAAGTCATTGAAGACAATAATGCAGAGTCTCTTATGTCTCCCCTTGATCATCAACAGCGAGTGGCAGAGCTAGCACGCATGCTAGGAGGCGCTAAAGTCACTGATCAAACGGTCTCCCATGCTTCGGAATTACTGAGTTTAGCATCGACCTAGGTCTATTAAATTATCAAAATGGTGAATTTTAAGCAAAAAACCCCAGCTAGAGGCTGGGGTTCTTTAGTAACAAAAACCTATGCGTCCGGCTTTTGCTCTGTCTCTGCAGTTTCAGCTGGCGCAGCTTCAGGCACAGTGCCCTCTTCAATCTGCGCTTCCTTGATGGACAGCTTAACTCGACCACGATTATCAATCTCTGTGACCTTAACTCGAACGTCTTGGCCTTCGGTNAGATAATCAGTCACCTTAGCAACACGTTCCTGAGCGATCTGAGAAATATGTACNAGACCATCAGTACCCGGCATAAAGTTAACAAAGGCACCGAAGTCTACGATCCGAACAACTTTACCGTCATAGATAGTGCCTGGCTCTGGATCAGCAACAATGGCTTTAATCGCATCCATTGCAGCATTGAGACTGTCAGTATCTTCTGAGTAGATCTTCACTGCGCCATCGTCATTAATGTCGATGGTGGAATTGTGGTCTTCACATAGGCCACGAATAGTCGCTCCACCCTTACCAATAACATCACGAATCTTATCTGAATCAATTTGCAGCATGCCCATACGTGGCGCAGTTTCTGCAACCTCATCACGACCAGTACTAAGAACTTTATTCATCTCTCCAAGAATATAAAGGCGAGCGTCCTTGGCTTGATCAAGAGCAATTTCCATAATCTCTTCAGTGATACCTTCAATTTTGATATCCATCTGCAATGCCGTTATTCCAGCAGCTGTTCCGGCGACTTTAAAGTCCATATCACCAAGATGATCTTCATCACCCAAAATATCAGTCAGTACGGCGAACCCTTGGTCTTCTTTAACTAGACCCATAGCAATACCTGCAACAGGTGCTTTTAAAGGTACACCAGCATCCATTAATGCCAAACTTGAACCGCACACAGATGCCATAGAGCTGGAGCCATTAGACTCAGTGATTTCTGATACTACACGAATGGCGTAAGGAAACTCTTCAGGGTTAGGCAATACCGCATTAATACCACGACGAGCCAAACGACCATGACCTACTTCACGGCGACTAGTAAAACCGATACGTCCACACTCACCTACTGAGTATGGAGGAAAGTTATAGTGCAACATGAAAGGATCATCACGACGACCCTCAAGAGCATCAATCATCTGAGAATCACGTGTGGAGCCAAGTGTGGCAGCAACAATCGCCTGAGTCTCGCCACGTGTAAACAGTGATGAACCATGAACGCGATCAAGGATACCAACCTCAACGTTAATCCCACGAACCGTTTTAGTATCTCGCCCATCAATGCGTGGCTCACCACGAATAATTCGGCCACGAACAATGTTTTTCTCAAGCTTTTTAAACGCGTCTTTTAAATCTTCAGCTGAATGGCCATCATCTGATGCTAATTCAGCTGTAGCACGATCGCGAAGAGCATTCACGCTCACTACGCGAGCCTGTTTATCAACCACCTGATAAGCAGCGTCCAAATCAGCACCAACAGCAGCTGTCAATGCCGCCTTGAGGTCCACATTGTCTTCTTCTACTTGCCAATCCCAACGTGGCTTACCAGCTTCAGAAGCCAGTTCTTCGATGACACTAATCACCGTCTGCATTTCTTGATGAGCAAACAATACACCGCCCAACATTGTATCTTCAGAAAGCTCGCTAGCTTCAGACTCAACCATTAAAACTGCGTCTTTAGTGCCAGCTACAATCATATCCAATGAAGAATCAGCGAGTTCGCTATAGGTTGGATTGAGCAGATAACCTTGCTCTTCCGTATATCCTACTCGNGCACCACCGATTGGGCCATTAAAAGGAATACCAGAAATAGAAAGTGCAGCTGANGTGCCAATCATTGCCGCAATATCTGGNTCGATGTTTTTCTCAGCAGACATTACAGTACAGACAACCTGTACTTCATTCTTAAAGCCGTTGGGAAAAAGAGGGCGTATAGGCCGATCAATAAGACGTGAGGTCAATGTCTCTTTCTCATTTGGACGGCCTTCGCGCTTAAAGAAACCACCAGGAATTTTTCCTGCAGCGTAAGCCTTTTCAACGTAGTGAACGCCAAGAGGGAAAAAATCCATACCCGCTTTAGCTTCTCTTGCACCAACAACAGTACAAAGTACTGAGGTATTATCGATTGAACATAACACTGCACCAGTTGCCTGTCGGGCAATGCGGCCAGTCTCTAAAGTAACGGTATGATTACCGTATTGAAACTTCTTAATTAAAGGATTCATAATTTTACCTNTGTTTATTTACCTTATGGCGCCTTACTGAGGTTCTGATAGTGCGCTGCTCGGGTTACTTATAACGACCAGAAAATGGCAGTCATAAGTAACTCGATCAGCATAGACACAGACATCCTGTTCAGACGATTAAATTATGTGCTCATTAACAGTGCAGCCCAGATTGAAGGAGTCGCACCATGAACACTTATCGTCGTAAACCTAGCTTCTTAATTAGCTGGCTATAGCGATCGATATTTTTACTCTTCAAATAATCGAGTAATTTACGACGCTGATTAACCATACGAATTAAACCACGCCGTGAATGGTGATCTTTCTTATGATCGCCAAAATGGCCCTGTAGCTTATTGATATTTACGGTTAGCAATGCAACCTGAACCTCAGGTGAACCTGTATCATTTTCACAGGTAGCATGTTCCGCTACGATTGCTGCTTTTTCTTCTGCACTTAGTGCCATGATGATTTTCTCCAATATGCGAATTAAAAAATTCAGGCTTGCCCGCGCATATTTACAGACAGCCTAACTTGATATCTGACGCTACTGCGTCAGTCTTAATATGGCAATAGATTATCTACTACCCAAATGCTTCAATTACTAACTTTAAGAGTCTTGCCGCAGAGCTCTAAGCTCCCTCAACAACCAAACGTTTTGGCGCTACCTTGCCATCATCCATCACTTCACCAACACCCAAAAAGTCTCCGCCTTCGCGAAAGACGCGCACTATATCCCCTTCTTGGCCATTACGAAAGGCCTGTGGCGACATTACTGCCTGTCCTAACTGAAAATAGCTAGCCACAATTGGTGATAATTTAACCGCCATCCTGTCTGCGACAGCAATATCCATCGGCTTTAGTAGGTGATCTAGCCCACAAGGCTCTGTGTTCTTCCTTAGTCTTTCCAACTCTTGAAGAGTTGCCGTCTGATCATCGGTAAAAGGTCCAGCAATATGTCGGTGTAGTGCGCTGACGTGCGCCCCACAGCCCAATAGCTCTCCAAGATCTTCCGCCAAACTTCGAACATAGGTCCCCTTGCTAACATGTACTTCCACATCAATTTGTGCCGTTTTCCCTGGCCGAAATGCGAGTATTTTATAGCTGAAAACATTTATTGCCCTAGCTTCTCGCTCGACCACAACACCCTGCCGAGCAAGTTTATAAAGCGGCTGCCCATTATGCTTTAACGCTGAATACATAGAGGGTATTTGCTGAATTTTTCCCCTAAACACCTCAACCCCTTTTTCGATTTTCTTAAGGGTAACCGACGAGGCATCCTGCTCTCTGAGAATCGCACCATCAGAGTCACCTGTCTCCGTACTGACGCCCAAGGTGAAAGTACTGAGGTAATGCTTGTCTGAATCTAACAGAAACTGACTAAACTTCGTCGCCTCTCCCAAGCAAATAGGTAAAACACCCGTCGCCAAAGGATCAAGACTGCCAGTATGCCCAGCCTTATTCGCGTCAAATAAATTTTTTACTCGTTGCAGTGCTTGGTTCGAGGATAGTCCCAAAGGTTTATTCAGCAAAAATATACCATTGATCGAACGACCGCGATTACGCCGACGAGACAAGATTACTAACCCTTTTGCTCTGTATCAGGTTGCGTTGATATAGCATAATCAATCAATGCAGATAGATGCTGCCCGCGGCGACCACTTTCATCAAACACAAAATTAAGTTTGGGCGTGATGCGCAACTTTATGCTGCCAGCAAGCAATTTACGTAGATACCCTGACGCACCATTCAATGCCGCCATGGCCTCGTCTATTTCTTTTTGGGAATGATCACCTACAAAGGTGACGTGAATCTTGGCATACGCTAGATCTCGACTAACATCAACATCAGTGACGCTTACCATGCCTACTCGTGGATCACGAACTTCATCGCGAATCAGTACCGCCAACTCTTGTTGGACGGCGTCTGAAACACGTTCTGCTCGGGTAAATTCTCTTGGCATAGTAGTCTTTAATTACACCTAATTAAATGTCGTTTGCAAAGCTTCACCTAAAGAGAGCGCTTCACTTGAGTAACGTCGTATACCTCAATGATATCGCCAACCTTAACATCATTATAATCCTTGACTCCAACACCACATTCCATACCGTTACGGACTTCAGTAGCTTCATCTTTAAATCGACGCAAGGATTCCAATTCACCTTGATAGATAACCACGTCATCGCGCAGAACACGTATTGGTTTGCTTCTGAACACGGTACCTTCAATAACCATGCAACCAGCAATAGCTCCAAACTTAGGTGAGCGGAAAACATCGCGAACCTCAGCTATACCAACAATCTCTTCACGAGTCTCTGGTGCCAACATTCCTGAAAGGGCTAATTTCACCTCGTCTAGAAGATTATAAATAATACTGTAATAACGCACCTCCACTTCTTCTTTTTCTGCCAGCCCTCTGGCAGTGCCACCAGCTCTTACGTTGAAGCCTAAAACGATGGCCCCCGTNGTAATCGCGAGATTAATATCCGATTCGGTAATACCACCTACACCCGACGCGACGATATCAACGGCAACTTCATCTGTGGNAAAATCGTTCAGCGCGCTATTAATCGCTTCCAAAGATCCACGAACATCAGTTTTCACAATTAGATTTAACTTGCTTGCTTGATCAGCACCCATATCCGTAAACATATTTTCTAGTTTAGCGGCCTGCTGCCTAGACATACGGTCGTGGCGAGACTTAGTCACCCGCAAATCAGCAATTTCTTTTGCTTTACGCTCATCTTCAACGACAAAAAACTCATCACCCGCATTAGGGGCCTCATCCAAGCCTAATATCTCAACAGGTATCGACGGGCCAGCATCACGGATGGGCTTTTTCATTTCATCGGTCATCGCTCGAATCTTACCAACGCTCTCACCAGCCAAGATAAAATCACCCTTACGCAAAGTGCCTTGCTGAACCAGCGCTGTTGCGACAACACCTTTACCTTTGTCCACCCGAGCTTCAACAATCACACCACGAGCTGGTACGTCGACAGGTGCTGTTAACTCCAGTAACTCCGATTGCAGAAGCACCGCTTCAAGTAATTCTTCGATGCCATCACCAGTCTCTGCAGAGACTTTAATAAACTGAGTATCACCGCCCCACTCTTCAGGGATAACATCTTTGGCTCCCAATTCACTAGTAACTCTCTCTGAATCAGCGCCTTCTTTATCCATTTTATTAATGGCAACCACTAGAGGTACTCCAGCAGCGCGCGCATGTTGAATGGCTTCTTCGGTTTGCGGCATGACACCGTCATCAGCGGCAACAACCAAAATAACCACATCAGTGGCCTGCGCGCCTCGAGCTCGCATTGCGGTAAAGGCTGCGTGACCTGGAGTATCTAAGAAAGTCACCATCCCTTTAGGTGTATTCACATGGTAGGCACCAATATGCTGCGTAATACCACCCGCTTCACTGGAAGCTACATGGGTTTTTTTAATACAGTCTAGTAATGATGTTTTACCATGATCAACATGGCCCATCACCGTAACGATAGGCGCTCTCGGCTCTCCATTAGTTTGACTTTCAACGACATTAAACTGTTTGGTTAATTCGTCTTCGACTGTGTCTTCAACGGCAGCAACGGGATGATGCCCCAGTTCCTCGACAACCAGAAAGGCCGTCTCCTGGTCAATCATCTGCTCCATATCAGCCATAACACCTAACTTCATTAACTCCTTAATAACTAACCTCGCCTTAACCGACATTTTCAGGGCAAGATCAGAGACCGTTAATTCCTCTGGAACTGCAACGTCCAGAATCTTTTTGTCAACGGGTCTTTTAAATGTATGCTTGTTATCTATTTTTAAGACCGCTGTTGTTGTTCTAAGACGACTCCTTTTTTTCTTATCGTCGCCAACGTCATCTAGCTGCAAACGACCTTTCTTTTTACCCGACTTACCGAGAGGTTTCTTTGCTTTTTTACCTAATTTATCTTCATCGTCATCTATCGGCTTACCATGCCTGCGCGCTTTGTCTTGAATAGGCTCAGAGGCTGGCATAGAAATATGCTTAGTTGTTTTTCCAGCTTTTTTCGCCTCGTCACTTTCAAGAGCTGAAGCAGCTTCTGCAGCTTTGCGAGCATCCTCTTCTAGCTTTCCTTTAGCCTCTTGCTCAGCGGCAACTAGAGCTTCATTTTCAACTTTACGTCGGCTCGCAATAGCAGAAAGACGTTGCTCTTCAATATCATCCGTTCCAGAGCCTCTCTTCACTGGCGGCTCTTCCACTAAAGCTCGCGCTGCTGCCTCAGCTTCTTCTCGCGCTTTGATTTCAAGCTCTATGTCAGCCTGAGCCTGCAATTCTTCATCGCTACGTTTAATATAGGTACGCTTCTTACGGACTTCGATATTGACCGTCTTGCGATTTGCGGATCTCAGGGTACTAACAGTTTTACGGCGCAAAGTGATCTTCTTGGGCTCACCTGTATTTTCACCGTGAAGTCCTTTTAAGTAAGCTAATAAGGTCTGCTTCTCTTCATCAGAGACATTAGCATCTGCAGAACTATGGTTAAGTCCCGCCTCTTTCATTTGCATAAGNAAACGATCNACAGATGCGCCCACGGTTTTTGCTAATTCAGTTACTGTAACTTCAGCCATCAGTTATCCTCTATTACCGCCGGATTAATTACTCACCTTGCTCTTCAGCAAACCAAGGNGCACGTGCAGTCATAATTAATGTTGCGGCTTTTTCTTCGTCCATTTCTTCAACATCCATAAGCTCATCAACAGCTTGCTCAGCGAGATCTTCCATGGTGATAATGTTTTTTGCCGCTAGTTTATAGGCTAATGTTTTATCCATGCCTTCCATTTCCAACAAATCATCTGCTGGTTCGGAGTTCGACAACTCTTCTTCACTGGTCAGAGCCCTAGTCAGTAAAGCGTCTTTTGCCCTAGAGCGCAGTTCTTCGGCAAGATCTTCATCAAAACCTTCAATAGCACTCATCTCTTCGAGGGGCACATAGGCCACCTCTTCAATACTAGTAAAGCCTTCCTCGACCAGCACTACCGCAACGTCTTCATCAACATCCAGTGCCTTCATTAAGCTTTCAACAAAGTTTGANGATTCAGCCTCTTGCTTCTCTAGCGCATCTTCAACAGTCATTACGTTAATTGTCCAACCAGTCAACTCAGAGGCAAGACGAACATTCTGACCGCCCTTACCAATAGCTTGAGCTAAGTTGTCAGCTTGCACAGCAACATCCATAGAGTGCGTATCTTCATCAACAATCAATGACTCAACTTCTGCTGGCGCCATTGCATTGATGACTAACTGTGCAGGGTTATCATCCCACAAGATAATATCAACTCGTTCGTCATCTAAGTCATTTGAAACCGCCTGGACACGAGCTCCACGCATACCAACGCAAGCGCCAACTGGATCAATCCGCGCATCCTTACTTTTAACCGCAATCTTAGCGCGCTGACCGGGATCTCGAGCCGCACCCTTGATTTCGATAATTCCTTCTGAAATTTCAGGCACTTCAATTTCAAATAACTTAACTAGCATTTCTGGTGTAGCGCGAGACACTAAAAGTTGCGGCCCACGAGTGTCTTCCCTAATACCTAGCAAAATGACTCGAGTACGGTCATTAATGCGGAATATCTCTCGTCCAACCAGCTCTTCACGAGGCAACATACCTTCAGCATTTTCACCAAAATCTACCACAATGTGATCACGTGTTACTTTTTTAACAGTTCCGTTAAGTAGCTCGCCAACGCGATGTTTAAAGCGATTGACCACCAACTCACGTTCAGCATCTTTTACTCGCTGAACAATAACTTGCTTAGCTGTTTGTGCCGCTATGCGACCGAACACAATGTTCTCGACGCTTTCTTCGAATGTGTCACCCACTTTCAAGGTCGGATCTTTTTCAATCGCCTCTTCAGTAGTAAACTGAGTGCCGAGCTCAGCCATGACATCATCTGCAACAACGTCCCACCAACGGAAAGACTCGTAATCGCCTGTCTCTCGATCGATCACTACGCGCACGTTAGCGCCCTCTTCGTAGCGTTTTTTTGTTGCTGTTGCCAGTGCCTGCTCAATCGCTTCAAAAATTATCTCTTGGTCCACACCCTTTTCATTGGATACGGCCTCTGCAACCATTAAAATTTCTTTACTCATTTAATAAACTCCACATGCCTCAAAATCGAGGAACCACGTTAGCCTTTTCTATCGCTTCAATCGGAAACAGAAATTCATGATCTGTCGCCACCATAATAATTTCATCGCCATCAACTACAGTTAAACGGCCCTTAAAGTTGCGCCGACCCTCGTAAGGGAATCGCAATTTAAGTGAAATTTCTTCACCAACATACTTTTGATAATGTCCGATCTCGTACAACGGACGGTCCATACCTGGCGAAGATACCTCTAGAATATACTCACCATTAATAACATCTTCAACATCAAGGATACTGCTACATTGACGGCTGACTCTTTCGCAATCTTCGATGCCGATTAAGTCATCTTGTCGATCAATGAAAATTCTCAATAATTTAGTCTTAGGCCCAGATTGCAACTCGACACCCCAAAGTTGGCAACCCAAAGCCTCAATCACCGGCTGCAGTAACTCTTTTATCTTAACGTCGGCCACAGCCATAGCACCCTCCTGACAAACAAAAAATGGGCCATGGCCCATTTATCTTCTGCTAAAGAAAAGCCCCAATATGGGGCTCCTCGATTTGCGCCAGACCTGACGCGAGTNTTCAGAGTAGAAATTGTCTTGCTAAACAAGCGAGACCCCTTTTTCTACTGACGTAATGCAAGCATAGACAATAAATCGTGAAATGCACATTACTTGTGGTGTCAATTTAATAAAAAATTGGTAGCGGGAGCTGGATTTGAACCAACGACCTTCGGGTTATGAGCCCGACGAGCTACCAGACTGCTCCATCCCGCACCGACACCGTGGTTTAAACGACAAACCACCCTCCTTAAGAGGTCGAGCATTATAGGTAGGCGCTGCGGTTAGGTCAACAAACCATTATTAATAATAGTACTTTTTATTGCTCGCCAAATGAGNCTCTGACTACTCAAAGTGACCTCACTAAGATTCTTTGAGGTGTTTAACGATTAAATCATAGGCTACTTGGATTTCTTGGGTCTTCTGTGTCGCTAGACTAATCATATCTTCAGGCATTCCTTGACCAATTAATTTATCTGGGTGATTCTGGCTGATTAGCTTTCGATAAGCCTTTTTGACCTCCCTCATCGAACTTTTATCTGAGACTCCGAGAGCCTGATAAGCATCCGCCAGCTGATTTCGTGATAGTCGACTTTGAGCGCCTGCGCCAGACCCGGCTCCCCCAAACTGAGACTGAGCTTTGATCATCTGGATAAATTGATCAAATATTGCCGAAGAGAACCCTAAATGACTTGCTACTTTGCGCAGCACATCTTGCTCACCTGCGTGTAAATCACCGTCGGCCATAGCCAAAGATATCAAACAGTTCAGAAGTTGTTGTTTTAGATTATTGTTTCTGCCACAAACCTCCATAAATCGTTGCATGACATCGTCAACCGAAAAATTCGCACCAGATCCCGCCTTAAATAGGTCAATGGCCCGACGCCTAGCAACCGCGTCCAAATTCATTTTAGCCATTAGGCTTTCAGCCTGAGAGACCTCTATACTTGAAACGCGGCCGTCAGCCTTAGCAACATTCCCTAATAAGCTGAATACCGTCTCAAAGAAAGCCGCACGAATACGAGCCTGATCCGCCGCAGAAACAGGACGAGAGAAACCGCCCACCCCACGATCAAATTGATGGCCAACATAGAGTCCCAATGCTGCGCCAAAAGGTCCCGCCACCATAAAACCAAGACTACCGGCAATTAGTTTTCCTAACATTATCGAAATATCCTAAAAAGCGTTTTCGTCTGAAATACTATTGTAAATAGTTCTCGGTCAATTGCATTCAATATCAGTAGAAATTTCTAGGCTGGGTCGCTAGGTACGCTTTACCTTATGAACTCGAATATTGCTAATACGGGTGTCTCGGAATAGTCTGCTTACTTAATCACTCGGCCAGGGTTTAAAATTCCCTTGGGATCCATCGCAGACTTCAGCGTTTTCATGAGGGATATTTCACTGTCAGAGCGAGACTGCGATAAGTAATCCCTCTTCAATACACCTATCCCATGCTCTGCGGTTATAGCACCGTTATACTCACCAATCATGAGCATAATGTCATGATTGATTTTAAATTTGTCTTCTTCAAGACCGGTGTAGGCAACAGCATGCAAATTATTATCGCCAATATGCCCAAACAACAACAAGCCAATGTTAGGGTACTTAGCGACCAAGCGTTCCTTTAAGTCTTTCGCAAAAACGCCAATTTGGCTAATGGGAAGGCTTACATCCTGATTTGATACAGGACCTAAAACCTGAAAAAGCTCTCCTATACCATCACGTATTTGCCAAAAAATGGCTGCGTCTTGATGTGACTTTGCAATCACTGCGTCTGCAATTATCCCTAATTCTAGTTGCTTGAAAAGAGCAGACTCAAAACGCTCTGATCCCAATTCAACATCATTATCTTTATATTCCACCAATAGATAAAAGGGAAATGCACCCTCTAATGGATCAGTAAAATCAGCAATTGTTTCTAATACTTTGTTGTAATAATTGTCCCACATCAGCTCAAAACCGGTAAGTCCTGATCCAAGACTTCGCTTTAGCTCAACAAGCAATTGGGTCGCAGATTCATAGCTATTAAGCCCGCAGAGTGCCGTATGGGAACTGCCTGCCTTGGGCTGTAACTGAAGAACCACCCGAGTGACTATCCCTAGGGTCCCTTCAGAACCGATAAATAAATGCTTGAGATCATATCCAGAGTTGTTCTTAATCATTTTGTTAGTAGCGTCAATCACCGTACCATCAGCCAAAACCGCTTCTAGGCCTAANACCAAAGACCTTGTCATGCCATAGCGAATAACTTCCGTCCCACCCGCATTAGTCGAAACATTGCCACCTATCTGACAACTACCGCGAGCGCCAAGATCCAAAGGCAGTAATAAATTATGCTCATTAGCAGCATCTTGTAGAACCTGTAAAGGGGTCCCTGCAAGGGCTGTTAAGGTCATGGCAGTGGGGTCTATTTCTTCAACACCCTGCATTCTCTCGAGAGAAACGGCAAGCTCTCCATCTAAGGGTGTAGCACCCCCAGCCAAGCCCGTTAGTCCGCCTTGAACAACCACAGACTGATCATGCTTATGGCAGAGAGCCATAACTTGGGATAACTGTTCGGTAGTATTTGGCTTAACCAATACAACTGGAGCGCAGGCGTCTGCTCCACTCCAGTCAGCATAGTATTTTTCACTAATGTCATCGCCTAAAAAAAGCGAAGATACACCCAGAAGGACAGAAATTTCATCAATTAAGGTACGCATTTAAGTCTCGTCGCCAACTCATTAGAAAGCTGACACGGTCTATAGACGCCAGCTAATTACCACTTATCATCAAAGGTTTGTAATCTATCAAAAGCATCACCAATAAGCACGCCTAATTCACGTTCCTCACCTTCTTTAACGTGAACTGCTGGACGACCATGAGCGAAACGATAATTACAAATAAGCGCCACATCACCGACTTCCCACTCAATAGGGATGCCATAGTCGTCATACACGTCGAGGAATAGTTGCTTTTCATCGTAGGTCATTTCAGAGCCATCGCCAAAGGTCAGTTTCAACGGGCGATCACTTATCGGCAAATGTTGGACCAGAGGCCAGGTATCAAACCAAGCGCTATCGTCCGCCATGCTGCTATAGAGCAAATTTCTATCCAATTGAGGGAAATATTCAAAAGCTGAAACTGTATAACGCGTTTTCAACAATCCATTATCCCCCCACTCAGCGTCCAAACCACGCTTGCGCGCTTCCGCTATTGCCTCATCAGGGTCTTCCGTCATCATCGACTGCTGCCAATGGTTGTAAACACCCACTTCTGGAACGCCCACAAACCCTCTGCGGTCAGTCAAGTTACGGTGATAACAAATACCAAGATCTTTTAGTTTTTGCCCAAATGGCGTTGCCAATATCGCATTAGTGGCTTGAACACTGTCTGAAACAAAGGTATAGCCACCTTCGCTAGGCATTTTATGGCACAAAAAACCCAACATCGTCGTGCTAGATCCTATATATGCCATTTCGTGATGGTAATGCAACCAGGCCTCAAGAGGCGCGCCCACTTCGTATACATTAGCCTCTAAACTTTTTCGCGGATTAGCCCCACCCTCATAGTCACGTTGGGTTTTAATCACCTGGGTAGCAATCAACCGCATTGACTGAAGCTTATCTAGGCCTGTATTGATGACATGGACAAGGCCAACATCGTTAAAAGTTTTCTGCATCCGCTCAGCCAACTCTTTACTCGGCTCGAGTGGCGCGCCGTTCACGCGGAATTCATCACCGTCAATCGTGAATAATTTGGGCGGTAATGCAGGCGTTCCTGTCCACCATCTTGGCTCAGCCAAGTTTGGTAAAGGAGCGAAATCTGCGCTTAAAAGTGNATTGTTCATGNGTTTAGATGTTTAGATGGCTAAATGGAGTGCTATTCTAATNCCAAAAATCGCTTTGGACAAGTAAATAAACAGATAAAATACGTGTAATNCCAAAATATAGGCGCTTAATAAAGGAGGAAGTGAGACATCAGCATTGAGAAATTACATATTCACGCTAATATATAGCCATTCAAGCCTATGTGTCTTTTGAAAAGGGTNTTTTATATAGGCCGATAGGTCTCACAAGAACCTGCCAAAAATATAATATGGAATTACTCTAATCATGCGCCGCTTCTATTTAGACCCGATATTCCATCTCATGCTATTGTGCCCTGTTCCAGTATGGATTTTTTTATATTTCCAAACAGGCTTCTTGGACAGCATTGAAATCAAGGTTTTCTTAACATTAGTCTTGGTGTATCCAATACTAGAAGAAATTATCTTTAGGGGGTTCTTACAGCCGATCTTGGCAAAACATTTAAATCATAGTTGGTCTGTGATTACATCCGCTAANCTCTTAACTAGCCTAGTATTTGCCTTAATGCACCTCATTATCCACCCTCCGATCTGGGCTGTGGCAATCTTTATACCTTCTCTCGCGTATGGCTATAGCCTAGAACGAGCAAAACATATTGGCGCACCAATTACTCTGCACTGCACCTATAATGCCGGCTACTTTTTGTATTTCTGGTGACAGCGAGCTCAAATCTTTCAGTAACCTAAGTTCATCCGCTTAACAATGGGTTTGAGTTTATTGCCTACCTTTATTAATGAGGCTTACTTTGGGGAGGCTNCTTAAGAGCTGGNCATTCAAACCAGTATTGAAGATGCACTNTTCAGATCTGGGGAGGGGTAACAGCACTTAAACCTGCCGGATGCGACCCGAACTCCAAAGGTTGGTATCCTTTGAATATTGGAACACACATGAAATGTAAAACAATTAAATTCAGTGGTGCGGATGGGGGGACTTGAACCCCCACGACCTAAGTCACCAGCCCCTCAAGCTGACGCGTCTACCAATTCCGCCACATCCGCATTACTAAATTTAATCTTTCTATTTTTGTAAGTTATCTTGCTAATATAGAGGTTAATTAGCTAACTTAATTTATAGGNTCCAAAGCCCCTCAAGACAACGTATCTATCAATTATCTCACTTAGGCTTAACTACAATTTATAGATTTACTGAGGGATTTTAGAGTCATCAGAACCCTCTACATCCAAACGAGGAAGTTCAGTTTCTAGAGCGTCCAACACTGGGACTGATTGCAACTCAGGTAGAAGTACATCGTCAATGACCACTTTGTTTTTTGCTATCAACGCCAAACTAACGCTAGTGACAAAAAACACGGTCGCCAAGATAGCCGTCATCTTACTGAAAAAATTCCAACTACCGCCACTGCCAAAAACGGTCTGAGAAGCACCCGAGCCAAATGATGCTCCTGCTTCTGCGCCCTTACCTTGTTGAATTAAAATCAGGCCTATGAGCGCCACTGCGATTAAGAAGTGAAAGAATAAAATATATTGTTCCATTAGATCTGCCGTACCCTTATGTCATTAACTGTGCAATTTTTAAAAATTCATCAGCCTCTAATGAGGCGCCACCTACCAACCCACCATCAATATCGGGTTCCGCAAACAACTCTGCTGCATTGCTTGCTTTTACGCTACCACCATAGAGCAGTGAAGTACCTATGCCACCAGGGCCTAACAGCTCTCTAATCACTNTATGGACTAGCTGAGCTTCTTCTGGACTAGCCACCTCACCTGTACCTATTGCCCAAACAGGTTCNTAGGCTATAACTCCACGGCAAAGATTTTCTATTCCTACTTTGTCTTTTACTGCATTAATCTGCTTGGCAATCACATCTAAGGTTAAACCCTGCTGCCTTTGTTGCAGTGTCTCTCCAACGCAAAGAATGGGAACTAGATCCGATCTCTGCGCAGCTTTAAATTTGACTGCCACCGCACCATTAACTTCGCCGAACAATGTCCGTCTTTCTGAATGGCCGACGAGTGTGTAATCACAGCCAATCTCTTTCAGCATATCAGCGGAAACTTCGCCAGTGAATGCGCCCGGCCCATGCTCTGACACGTTCTGTGCGCCCAATGCTATTGCGCTTCCCGATAATTCTGAGGCAACCAACCCTAAGTGCAAAGTAGGCGGGAAAATAGCTAGCTGCACACCGGCACAACTGTGTTCATTTTTAACCAACTGCCGCGCTAAGGCCACCGCTTCCGCGGCAGTGCCATGCATCTTCCAATTGCCCGCTATGAGCGGTTTAGCCATCTCGGTACATCCTTTTTGATTTGAGGTGCCTTGCAAAAGGGCGCAAAGCCTACCCGACAAACGATTATTTTACAACTGAGAAAAAGTCTTTTCCTGCACTATAT
>JGI26247J51722_1000294_pt1 | contig 21649 bp, 18 predicted proteins | sample SaaInlV_100m_DNA_2_FD_51722 | JGI IMG/M metagenome (IMG submission 51722)
CAGGGCTCTTCGAAATGACTGACGCCATAATCCTCAAGCATATGGCCAACCTCGATCGCTTTTTTAGGACTGTAGGCGCTATTGGCATCAACGAGAAGTGACACCTCGTCACCCAAAGTCTTTCTCACTTCTTTAATGATGGATTCAGTTCGCCCAGGCCACTGATCGATGTCGTGTCCACATTCCCTTCCGATTCTAAACTTAAAGGCAAAGTAGCCATCCGTCTCCTTGAGTTTCAAAAGCCTCTCTGCTTCGGCCTCAGGCGAGATCTCTCTTTGCATACTTGAGGCATAAACAGGAACTGAGCTTGGGCTNCCACCGAGCAATTGGCAGACACTTTTATTTGCCCTTTTAGCCTTAATATCCCAGAGCGCTGTATCTACCCCGCACAAAGCTCTNTAAAGATAGGTACCAGGAAACTTGTGTTCCCTTTCTAGCACCTCTCTGTTGACTTCACTGATATCTAAAGCACTCATACCAAGGACATGAGGAGCGACCTGAAGGTGGACAACTTGTGCAGTGATTTCACTGTTGTAGGTCGAGGTTTGACCCCAGCCCTCATCACCCTCATCCGTTCTCAAGCGGACCAGTCCGACATACTCATTTGTAAAAGTTTCAACGCTAATTATTTTCATAGTATGAGAGATTTAAACATGAACTTGATCCTGCAAAATAAGATCGGACGCCTTTTCACCCACCATATAGTGGCGGCGTTAATATTACCACAGACTAGCTTAGGAAATATTGAGGCATCAGCCACCCTGAGAGACTCGATTCCATAAACCTTGAGATGACTATCAACAACATCTTTGTTGGGGTCTGGGCCCATTCTGCAGGTACTAGAGGGATGAAAAACTGTCCACACAGTTTCTTTGATATGCTGAATCATTTGTTTATCACTCTGGCAATCTGGACCGGGCCTAAACTCTTCCCCAATCACATCGCTAAAGCTATCTGTTTGTGCTATCTTTCTGAGCACCTTAACGCCCTCCAATAAGTCTCTAACATCGTCCTTGTGAGAGAGGTAATTAGGCTCAATGATGGGCGGCTCTGAAGGATCACTACTCTTTAATTGAACGCGCCCTCTTGAACGGGGACTGCAATTCGAAATTCCTAGGAGCATCGCTGAAAAGGGGTCTGGACTCATCATCGCTCTTTTGTCGGGTGACTCCAATGAGTAACTAACAGGTGAAAAATAAAGCTGAATGTTTGGCTTCTCTAGCTCATCGCGTGTCCTTATAAATCCGCCTGACTGGTTAACACTTAAGCTAAGCGGACCTCTCCTTGTAAAAATATACTGAAGTCCCTGGTAGATTTTTCCAAGGACAGGCCTCAACTGATCATTCAAGGTAGGGACTTTACTTCTATAAAAATAGCTCACTCCGACATGGTCCTGAAGATTTTCTCCAACGGCGGGGCTGTCATGAACTAAGGGGATTGAGGCCTTTTTTAAGGCGTTTTTGGGACCAATCCCTGAAAGCTGAAGAAGGTGAGGAGAGTTGATCGACCCTGCACTTAAAATAACCTCACGTTTGGCAGTCACCTGATGAATCTTGCCTGACTTTTTATACTCAATGCCGAACGCCTTTTTGTCTTGAGTGAGGATTTTTGTAGCCTGAGCATTCTTTATGATAGTCAAATTAGTGCGACCTTTTATGGGCCACAAGTAAGCCCTCGAAGAAGACATTCGCTGCCCTTTATGAGTAGTTATTTGGTAGTTACCAACCCCTTCCTGAGTTGCACCATTCATATCCTTATTAAGACCAATTCCAATCTCCTGGGCTGCAGACAAAAAGTTTTGACAAAGCGGGTGAAGCTGCTCAGACACCTCAGAGACATTCAAAGGTCCATCGCCGCCTCGATAATCATCAGGGCCGTTCTGCCAAGACTCCATTTTTTTAAAATAAGGCAAAACATCACTGTAAGACCAGCCTGGGTTTCCTGCCTCAAACCACTGGTCGAAGTCCTTAGGGTTTCCTCTCACATATACCATCGCATTGATAGAGCTAGAACCACCCATGACCTTGCCTCTTGGCCAATAACTCGGCTTATTGTCAGCTTCTGGACTTGGCTCAGTCATATACATCCAATTGACAGATTTTTGATGATATGTAACTCCATATCCAATTGGCATTTGAATAAAGAAACGACGATCTGAACCCCCAGCCTCTATAAGTAGTACTTCATTAGATGGATCTTTGCTTAATCTATTTGCTAAAACACATCCAGCCGAGCCAGCACCTATAACTATATAATCGTAATCAGACATATATCTACTATGAGTAATTCATCGCGCACAATGTTGAAGTTTAAACTGAAATAATAGACGAATCAAAACTTAACTTTAAGCGTTTGAAGAAATTAGATACTTATGAATTGTATCAAAATTAAGTTTACCTCCAATGCCATGCGCGTCATTCAATTTTATCTTTCCATTTTCAATATTTAACCCTTCATCAGATTCGTTCTAAGTGGATTGAAATTAATATCAGTCTCTAAAAAAGCAGTTGGATTGATAGCAGACATAATGTGAGCTGATGTTAACAAACCAACACCACTCCCTAAAAAATGCATCCAGATTTTATGATTCTGTATATTTCTAGATAGATGATTTATTAGAGAAACTCCTCCATATTTAGTGAGGTCAGGTTGAACAAAATTAAGCTCCTCAATCTCACCAAAAAAAACAAAATCATCAAAATTAGTAATATTTTCTCCAAAAGCAAGTCTGCATTTGGTGGCATTAATTAATTGATTAAATTCTGCTCTAGTAGATAATGCTGAAATAGGCTCTTCAATCCAAGAAAAATTATAGCTCTCTAATGTTTTAAGATACATAACAGCCTCCTCAAAACTCCACCCTTGGTTTACATCTAACATTATCATCTCTTCACTAGATGAGTTATTAGACAATAAATCCAAAAGACCAATATCCAATGAATGATTAAAGCCTATTTTCACTTTAAAGGCTTCTATACCGATTGACCTTGCTAATTTTATTTTCTCATTAGATTCATCAGGATTTATTCCACTTGCATAAACAGAAATATGATCTTGGGAGTCGGGATTTAATAATTTATTAAGGGGTAATTTTTGATTCTTAGCAAACAGGTCCCAGATGGCGCAATCAAGTCCTGAATTAATATTATAAAATGAGCCCATATCGCCCGACTGCACAAAAAGAGTTTTAAATTTTTCAGTAACACTTTCTATGAATTTGTCTGGGTTTGAAAACTCACAACCCACAATATTGGAATGATAAACATTTTTAAGAAGATTGAATCTATACGAAGCGCCATCACTCGGAAAATTACACCAAATTTCGCCATACCCNATATTGTGATGATAGTCCTCTAGTTCAATTATTATGCATGGTCTTGAATTCATAACTCCAAATGAAGTTAAGACAGGATCAACCAACGGAAACTCTAGATAATAAAACCTTAAGGACTTAATCTTAATCAAGGTTATTGCTTTTCTTTACAAAATTAAACATAGCGGTCCAATCTAAATCTTTGTACTCAGTGTCCATTGCCTCTTCATAGACATTCACAACACTTTTCCCTGAAGTTAAATTAATCCCTTCAGATTCTCCATGTTCAATAGCTAAACGTAAGTCCTTCAAGGCCAGTACATTTTTAAAGCCAGGACCTATGTCATCAATCAAAACCTTTTTAGGATAACTAAAATTCATATGTCCTTTTCCAGCAGCCGTAGTTGACATTAAATCAATAGCTAGCTTTTGATCTATACCTGATTTATGGACCAGAGAGAGTGTCTCAGCTGTCACAATATTTGAAACAATAGCCATATAATTATTAATGATCTTCATTTTGCTACCTGAGCCTATAGGACCACAATAAACAACATCACTTCCCATGCATTTTAAAATCTCTTCAATCTTAGAGAAGTCTTTTAAGGAGCCTCCTACCATAATAAGTAAAGTACCATCAATTGCATTATTTACNAGACGAGCTACNGGNGCATCAAACATTTGAATATTTTTTTCGAGCATTTTTTTGCTAACTTCAATAGTATCGGCTGGCAATATTGTGCTCATATCAATGAAGATTAAATCGGTATTTTCTTGATTAATAATACCGCTCTCTCCAAGCGCAACATCTTTTACATTTTCTCCAATTGGGAGCATGGATATAACAAAATCTTTGCCATTACATAAGTCTGAAATATTATTATCTTGTTTAGCATCAACTTCAGTTAAAGTTTGAATAGTTTTTTCATTTGCAAAAGGATCATAAAAAGAGAGCGAATGCCCATTCTTTACTAAATTTAAAGCCATGGGAAGGCCCATTGTTCCAACCCCTATAAAACCTATATTTTTCATAATTCCTCTCAGTTAATTAAACGATATTAATGTTCTTTTTATGAATAAAGGAATATATTGCATCTATTCCTCCCTCATAACCAATCCCACTCTCTTTAATTCCTCCATAAGGAATCTCCGGATGCATTGGTGAAGCAGTATTGATAGAAACACCTCCAGCAACAATCTCTTTAGCCATCTTTTCCTGCAAGACTTCACTGGTAGTATAAACATATGATGCAAGTCCATAATTTAAAGAATTAGCCTTCTCAATAACATCGTCATAATCATTGAATTTAAATAATGCAAGAATAGGACCAAAAATCTCTTGAGTCATCATCTTTGAGCCTTCATGAATATTTTCAATAAGAGTTGGCTCCCAAAAATAGCCTTTATCTTGATGTCTACTGCCGCCATAAATTATATTTGAACCATTTTTAACAGCATCATCAATAAAATCTTTCATCGCATCAACTCTCCTTGAGTTCGATAAAGGCCCCATTGATATACCATCATTTAATCCATTACCTAAAGTAATATTTTTTATTCTATTCAAAAATCCATCTCTCACCTTATCATATATTTTCTCATGCACATAAAAGCGACTAGGTGCAATGCAAACTTGCCCAGCATTTCGAAACTTAAAACCAGTTAAAGTATCCAGAGTTGTTTCAATATCAGCATCTTCAGCAATAATCGCTGGAGAATGTCCTCCCAATTCAAGAGTGCATCTTTTAAGTGATTCTGCTGCTTTCTTTGCTAAAAGTTTTCCTACAGGAACTGATCCAGTAAAGCTTACTTTTTTCACTTCATCTCTACTGAGCAGATAATCTGAAATTTCATGAGGAACGCCAAATACCAGGTTAATGACGTCTTTTGGCAGACCCGCCTCCTGGAATATTTTAATAACCTCAATAGCTGTCCCTGGGGTCTCCTCTGAAGGCTTAATAATTACCGAACACCCAGCTGCAAGAGCTGGAGCAATTTTTCGAATAACTAAAGCAATTGGAAAATTCCATGCCGTAAGACACAAACAAACTCCAAGTGGCTGAGGCTTGATTAAAGTTTTGAGTCCATTATCTCGATCGGCCACAACCTCATCTTTAATTAATTTTGCATTTTCTCCATTAAATTTTAAAATTGCAATGGATTGATTAATTTCACCAGCAGACTCAGCAAGAGGCTTCCCTTGTTCTAGTGTCATAACCTCAGATATCACTGAGATCCTTTCAGATAAAATATCTGCNGCTCTTAAAATGACTCTACTTCTTATTTCAGGGTCTGTATTTCTCCACTCATCAAAACCCTTCTCTGCGGATTTAACGGCATCATTTAAATCGCCCTCAGTTGCATGCGGCAGCCTCCCCAAAACACTTTCGTCAAAGGGATTTAAAACATCCTCACCCTTTTTTGCCTCATATATCCACTTTCCACCAATAAATAATCCAAGTTTTGTATACATATGTCTCCAGTAAAAATATCAATTGTCAATTAATACATTTTTTAATTTTTGTACTCGCTGTTTTCCTTCTAAGTTTATCCAATCCATAAAACTATCTTGGCCAGATTTGCAGAAGATATCAATCGAATCTTGCCAAATTGATCTTCCACACAAAAAACCTAAAAAATCTATTTTTGAAGATTTAGCAAGCTCCAAACTATTTAAAAAATTATTAAATTTCATTCCTGCACTCAGAAAAACAAAGGGTGTTGTGCCATTCTCAAAGCACTCTTTCATTATTTCAGAGCAATTTTCATAGCTATAAATTGATGAAATACCATCGTTTTCAAATCCTTTCACTTGAGCTTCATTAAAAGGGAATTCGATCTTAATGATATCAATTTGATATTCCTCTTTAGAGAATTCCTTATAAAGGTATTTAATATAGACTGGTTTTTTTAATAAATACCTTTGATACTCGATTTCAGCTCCCTCATCAAAGTAGAGAAGTGGCTCAAATAAATAAGGTATATCTAGATCTTTACAGATTTGACCAACATGCTTAATTACCTTAAATTTTTCATTATTAATGATTGGATCAGAGTCTGGATTAAAGTACATAAAAAATTTAATAGCTGAGAAATCTTTTATGATTTCATCATTCTGATTCAATATTTTTGGTAGCAAGGTAATGCGTGATTTATTATCTATATTGTATGCNTCATCTTCGTATGCAATTATTTTAGAAGTCTCAATACTTCTGAAGCAAGGNTCACTCAAGTATGTGTCATAATCAAATAAAACAGATGAAGCNTCGATACCAAGATTCAAAATGATTTGCTTCTTAAAAAGAAAATAGTCTNTAGTTGTAAACGTCGCCCCTTTGCTCTCTTTAATAATATCTTTTAAGCTAGTTCCTTGATCAATTGCAAGTGCTGCAAATTTTCCATTCTGCAAAAGTTGATTGAAATGATCTTGCTTACTCATTACAGATGAAAATAAGGTGCCGAACTTGGTGAGGCCCAGAGACTCCTCATTTGTTCATTTGAGTTCAGTAAAGATATTGAAAACCCAGCACTTTCTTGTGTTGTTATATATTCATTAACTAGAGGCTTAAAACATTGAATTTTATATTGAGCAAGATACTCCTCAACGTCATTATAAATTACTAATAGTTCCATCAAAGTGGTTGCACCAGATCCATTAATAAACGGAATCACAATATCTCCCTCTTTGTAATGAAAATCATCAAATATTTTATCCATCATAAATTTAATAATTTTTTTAGATGAAGAGATTTTTTGTCGCCCATATCCAGACTCTCCATGAACGCCCATACCAATAAAAACTTCATCATCATCTAAGTGAAATATTTTTTCACCAGATATAGGTGAAGTTCCAGAATCAATTGCAATTGATAGCGTTCTAGTTTGATCTCTTACACTTTTACCTAAACTTAATAGAGTATCTTTTTCTTCTCCCACCTCTGAGAGCGCACCCAAAATTTTATAAATAAAAGTAGTTCCAGCTCCGCCTCTTCTCTGATCTTCACTCCCTTTAGGGGCAGAAGCAATATCGTCATACATCAACAATAAATCAGCATCAATATTATCTTCTTTGGCCAATTCAATAGCCATCTCTCCGTTCATGACATCACCTGCATGGTTAGATATTAGAAGAATACACCCAGAATTTTCCTTAAAGATTTCTATGCCTTCAAAAATTAAATCTCCAGATGGGGCAGCAAAAATATCTCCAACAATATTTGCGTCTAAAAGTCCTTCACCAACCCAGCCCATAGCAATAGGCTCATGGCCTGAACCATTACCAATCAAAATGGCAGTTTTATCAATACTCTTTGGTTGACTCCTTAAAATTATTCTTTTACTATTTTGAGAAAATTTAACTCTATCGCTATTAGCCTTTGTATAGCCACTCAGCATGTCATCAACTATCTGATCTTTATTATTTATAATTTTTTTCATAGTACTGAATCGAAAAACTCTCTAAGAATAATTTCAGTTGATCTAGCGCCTGGATCAATACAACCAAGCCCTCGATTTTCTAAAAATTTAGCTCTACCAACTTGCGCNNTCATATCTTTTGTTTTCGATAATGAAAGTGAAAGGATTTCATTGATTTCATCTTTATGAATTTTTGAATCAGAATTCTTCTTTAAGAACTCTAAAATTGGAACATAAATATCAAGAATACTTTTATCTCCAGCCTTTACTTTGCCTCTTTTCTTAATCTTTTCAATCGATTTCGAAAAAATATCAATCAATGATTGATTCAAATTGGATTCACTAATTTTTCCGGATTCATCAAAAAATATAGACATTAAAATTCCAGATGCACCTCCCATTTCAATACGCATTTGCTTTGAAACGAGAGCCATTGACTCATCAATTGAAGAATCCATATTGTTTAAATATAAATCTTTTGCAATTTTCATGCCTTTTAAAATTGTAGATCCATGATCGCCATCACCAACTATTTGATCTAATTTATTTAGCTCAACATACTCAGTTTGAATCTGATTATATGAATTAATAATCCAATTTTTATAAGCGTTATGCATCCAAATACTCACTTAAAAAATTAAATGATCTTGAAATTGCCTCGTAAGGATCATCTTCTATATTTCTCCATGTGAATAAATCTTTACTAGTATCGACATTTGCTTGAATAAACATTTCTAAAGAGACAAATCCTTCATAGTTAATTTTTTTTAAGGTATTAAAAATTTTTGTCCAGTTTAAAGAGCCAGACCCAGGGACACCTCGATCATTTTCTGCAACTTGGAAATGAAATATTCTATCTCCAGCCTTTTCAATTGATTGGCACATATTTTTCTCTTCAATATTCATATGATATGCATCTAATAGAAGGCCTACATTGGGATGATCAATTAGCTCACATAACCTTATCCCTTCATCGACTGTGTTGATAAAATCTGACTCATATCTATTGAGTGGCTCAATCCCCAGTTTGATATTTTTTTCGCTTAAAAAGCTTGTAATTTTTTTAATAGAATGAGATGAATTTTGAAATTTACCTTCCTTATCTTTTCCCATACTATTGCTGATACCCCAGGCAGCATGGACCACCCCAGTAAGCAACTTAGCCTGCATAATTGCAGTCATATCAATTGCCCGTTTTAGCGCATCAACTCCATTTTGTTGAATAACTGGATCACTGCTACTTATATCCTCTTCATTGGAAAGGCCAGTTGTGCAGGTAATAGAAATATTTAAATCATTAGCTAGTTTTGCAATTTCTTTTGCGCTTGAAGGAGTCTGCCCCAAAAGAGAAACCTCCACAGATTTATATCCAGCTTTTTTACATAAGTGGATATAAGGCTTGACATCTTCATGCCAGTTTTTAACAAAAGTTGCTGAATGAACTCCGAGAATCATTTTAATTTATCTATTTTTTTAAAAAAATCATAAAATATTGCGTCTCTGTTAACTCCATACGCCTCTCTCATTGGATAAGACTCAGTATCTCTCCTCCAGTAAAGCTCATTATTTAAGACAGGTGAAGATACAACATGTGATGGAACCCATGAAGGCTCAATCATCCAAGCGATATTGATAACATCCCAAATAACCCACGTCCTCCATGTCTGGTCGGTTACCCCTCTTTGCTTGTGAAGAGGATTATTTGTATACAGCTCATAAAGATAATTACCAATATCTCCCCTACCTTTGACAAATTCTTTCATGTCAGGAAGAGATAAAGTTAATTGTGCACCAACGTGATATCCTGGCAGATATACATGCGCAACACCGCACTCAAAAAGTAATTGTGAAGATAATACATCCTGAACTAAATTTAAAGAATTAGTATTATTATTGATACTATGTGTCGGAAATCCAGACGTCCAAACTACCACTAAATTATTAATAATTTTTGGCTCCATCAATAAAGCAGAAGCTATATTTGTTAGGCATCCAATCGCACAAACATAAATCTTTTCGTTAGGATATGAGAGACATGAATCAACAATAAACTTACTAGACTCAGTAATTAAAGGTTCATCAAAGCTACTTAAGTATTGATATGAGCCCCTAAATACTTTTCCTTCATAGGGCATATTTAATTTATCGAATATTTTTATTATTTCTTGATAGCTTTTTTCAACTCCTTCTTCAGGTGTATCAAAATAGATATCATTAGGATGCTTGTTGATATCAATTAATCCATTGACCCAATCCCTGTAATTATTAACTAAGTTGATTTTGTCTTTAGAAATATCCTTATTTTCATTTATTATATTGTAGGCCTCTAAAAGCTCTTCCTGATGATGTTGAAAAGAATAGGGCTCAGCGGTGACTCCCAATAAATCAATTTTATCTTCGGATAACAAGGCCCATGCTAAGGCAAATTGATCATCAATTTCGTTAGCAGTATCTGTATCAATTATCAGTTTATTTTTACCAACTGGGTTAGATAGATTATGTAATAGCTGATCATTAGAAATTTTTGGAAATTTATTTAAAACTTCATTAGGTACTGTCATTAAGCTAACTCCTGATCTAATTTAATTGTATTAAAGGTAATGTTTTTATCAACCAAAATCAATTCATTAGTGTGGTTATATAAAAGGCACTCGTGTGCCAAACATGGAATCCCAGAGTCTTTATTTAGCACCAAGGAGTCATAAGATGAAAGAGTTTCAGCACAAATAAATTGTGAATTTTTCTTAAAATCAATATCAAATTTCTCATTCAAAATAAATATAATTGACTGACTTGATCCTTCTTCGGAAAAATAATTTTTACTTAAGCCAAAGGCATGCTTATATGAAACGAAGGCGTTACTTATAAGATATGGCTTGCCATTAACTCTTCTGAGTCGCTTCACAAAATATAATTTTTCACCTTGGTTAAAGTGCTCAGTATGATTATTATTTGTAATTTTTTGAAAATCCAAGATGACTGATGATGGAGTATCTCCATTTTGAATAATTTTTTGTGTCAATGATTCAAAACAATTATCTGCTTGAGGCATTGAACTCGTGACTACCGTTCCTTTGCCTCTTTTCCTGACAATCAATCCATCATCAGAAAGCAGCCTTAGCGCTGACCTAATTGTTATTCTGCTGACATTGAAGTAATCAACTAATTCATTTTCAGAGGGAATTGTTTCACCTAAAGGCCACTTTTCGCTTGAAATAAAGCCACGAATCTGTGAGTAGACATGCTGATATTTGGTTGTCGCATCATTATGCATAGTAAACTTTATGAATAGCCTCAGATATTTTTTTTGTAGAAGGGATATAAAAATCTTCCATAGGGGGGCTAAAAGGCACAGGAGTATGAGGTGCAGTAATTTTAATTACAGCAGTTTTTAAATCATCAAAACATTTTTCTGAGATTAAAGAAGTAATTTCAGATGCTAAAGAACATTTTGGATTCGACTCATCAACAACAATTACTCTTCCTGTCTTTTTAACAGATTGAAAAATTAATTCTTCATCTAAAGGTGAATAGGTTCTGGGGTCAATAATTTCACAATCTATATTTTCCAGCGCCATTTCTTCTGCAGCCTCTTCAGCAAATAGATTCATTCTTTGTATTGCTATGATAGTAACATCAGTTCCAGAGCGCCTTATCCTTCCTTTTCCCAAAGGGATAGGCTCCATATCCTCTGGCACATCACACTTCGTCATATAAAGCCTTTTATGCTCCATAAAGATAACAGGGTCATCATCTTGGACTGCAGATAATAACAACCCTTTTGCATCATAAGCATCATAAGGAGCAACAACTTTTAATCCAGGTATATGAACATACAAACTATAAAGCGCTTGTGAATGTTCACTACCAGCCCTAAAGCCTGCACCAACAACTGTTCTAACAACCATTGGGACGCGTTGCTTTCCACCAAACATATATCTCATTTTTGCAGCTTGGTTCATCAGCTGATCAAAACAAACGCCTAAAAAATCAACATACATTAATTCGACAATAGGTCTCAAGCCAGTCATAGCAGCTCCGACCGCTGCACCAAAAAAACCAGCCTCGGTGATAGTAGTATCACGAACCCTCTCAGGACCAAATTTAGTCAGCAAGCCCTGGGTTACACCAAATGGTCCACCCCAGCTATCTTGAGTGCCGGGATAGTTCTCCCTTCCCTTTCCTCCAGCAATATCTTCACCCATCAAAATTACATTTTTATCATTTTGAAATGACTCAACAAGAGCTTCATTAATAGCATCTTTTACTGTTATTTCTCTCATATTAATAACTCTCTAGGATANTTAACATAAACTTCTTCAAGTGCATCCTCTGGCTTTGGCCAGGGTTGGGTCTCAGCAAAGTCAAATGCCTCGTTTACTTCATTCAATGCATCAGATTGTATCTTCTTAATTTCATCGGGTGAAATGTTATATTCAGATGCCATTTCAATTGACTTTTTAATTGGATCATTTTTTTTCGCTTCTTCAATTTCTTCTAATGGTTGATATAACTGAGTATCACCCTCATATTGTCCTGAAAATCGATAATTCTTAAACTCTAAAAAGATAGGTGTGTTTTTAGCCTTGGATTCAATAATAGCATCTCTTGTAATTTGATGAACCTCAAAAACATTATTTCCATCTCCTTGATATGAAATCATGTCATAGGCCTTAGCAATATCCTTAAGCTCTTTGGTATTCAGATGCCAATCAGTCGCAGTAGCCTCTGCATAACCATTGTTTTCACAAACAAATAGCATTGGAACATCCCATAGTTTAGCAAGACCCGCAGCTTCATGAAACGCTCCATTATGGATTGCGCCATCTCCAAAAAAAGTAGCTGACATTTTTGTTCCGCCATTAATTTTTTCCTGAAGTGCGGCCCCTAAAACTACTGGAGGGCCTGCTGCAACAATTCCAAAGGAGCCAAGCATACCTTTATCAAAATCACTAATATGCATACTTCCACCTCTACCTTTGCAGATCCCTGAACTACGTCCATAAATTTCTGAAGTTATTTCTTTTAATTCACAATTTTTAGCAATTGAATGGCCATGGTTACGATACGTACTTGAAACCCAGTCATCGTCCCCCAATGCACTCATCACTCCAACACAAATTGCCTCAGACCCAATGCATGTATGCAAATATCCAGGGACTGACTTCTCTTTAGCTATCTTTTTTATTCTTTCCTCAAAAAACCGAATAGTAAAAAGCTTTTTATAGATCCAATGTAATTTATCTGTATTAATGTTCATCATTTAAGTTGTTATAACAATTAAAAAAAAAAGGTATTTATTTAATATGATAAACTATAAAACACCTTGATAACAGTCATTTTTTTGAATTCAATGGGATAGTTAAAAAAAAAGTTTATTATAACAATCCTTATGATATGATATTATCTTGAATATAAATTTTAGGATCTTGTAATCAATGACGGTTAAATTAAATATTGGATACGTTGCAACAGCGATCACTCCTTACTACTCTGATGAATATAAAGTTAGAGAGAAATCTGAAGCCAGTCTAAAAAAGCTTCTGGCCGACTTTGATGTAAATTTTATTCCGTTTCACAAAACTATATTCTCAACCGAAGATTCAAAAGAAGCTGAAAAGTTTTTTATGAATAAGATAGATTTTTTACTTCTTCAAACAAGTTCTTGTAGTGCAGGTGAGCAATTATATCCACTCTGCAACATAACTGACAAAATTGGAGTATGGGCTGTTCCAGATCTTGAAACAGAAGGTGATGTCAAATTGCATTCTTTAGTTTCTACAAGTCATTACTTAGCAATGATTAAAAAAGTTTTATCTGATAAAAAAATTACAACCAAATGGTTTTACAACTATGCAGATACTGAGGAATTTAAGAATAAATTTTCAATAACTGTTAGATCATTAGTCGCTCTTAAAAAAATGAAGTATGCCAAAATTGGTTTGGTGGGGGGAATATCTCCAGGTTTCGACAACATGAAGGTTGACCAATCAATTATTAAAAAAAATATTGGGCTATCAGTAGAAGAGTCGACTATCAAAGAATTAGTTAAGATTGCAAAAGGTTTTGATCAAAAAACTATTGACAATGAGGTTCAAAAAATCAAAAGTGTAGCCTCTAGTATTTCTGTTTCGAATGACGATTCATTTAACAAGGTTGCTCGTATTTATTTTGCTTTAAAAAAAATGAAGGAAGATAATAACTGGGATTCCCTAGCTGTTCAATGCTGGTCTCAAATGCAAGAATTATATGGAGTGGCGCCATGCTTGGCTTATGGCTGGATGGGAAGCGAAGATGGTATAGCAGTTTCTTGTGAAGGAGATGTTCAAGGATCAATGAGCATGCTCCTTTTAAACTATATTTCCAAGTCTGACAAATCATCAACATTACTAGATTTAGCAACATTTGACAAAGAGGCAGATGCTGTACAAATGTGGCATTGTGGAGTTTCGCCAAGACACTTTGCAAATGAAGATGGCATCAAATGGGTTGATCATACAACTCTTGGAAGGAAAACTGAAAAAAAATATGGTGTAGCTGGTGATCAGGTTTTTGCTCCTCAAGAAACTACCACAACCTATATAAGTAATAATGCTGAAAGAATTTTAGTATTGAACTCTAGTATTTTTGAACATACGAATAAGGGCTATGATGGCACTAGAGGATGGTTTAGAAATATTCATTTAAACCGAAAAAAAATTAGCTCAGAAAATCTGGTAAACACATTAAATATTGTTGGCCATGAGCATCACTATGCCGTAGGTCAGGGTGATTACAGTAAAGAATTAATAGAATTTGCAGCTTGGAATAATCTAAAGCTGATAGAAGAAATTCCCTTGGTGGATTATTTATCTCCATTGGAAAACTAATCAAATAAATGATTATTTGATGATTTGATAACTAAAAAGGAGACGTAATGAACAATAAGTTTAAGTTTGTAACCCTTGCTATAGTTAGTTTATTTTTTTCAAGATTTGCTTCAGCTGAGGTTGCGCCAGGATTTAACTCCTGGGATGACGTTAAAGCTGCTGCAGATGGTGGTCAAGTAAACGTCTATATGTGGGGTGGCTCTGATGCAATCAATGGTTTCGTAGATGATTTCTATGGCGTACCACTAAAAAATGATTACAACATTGCTTTAAATAGAATGCCACTGGCAGGAACTGTTGATGCTGTTAACCAAGTATTAAGTGAAAAAGAAGCAGGCGTAACCGGTGACAATGGAAACATTGATCTAATATGGATTAATGGTGAAAACTTCTGGACTTTGAAACAAGCAGACCTTCTTTATGGTCCGTTTGCTGCTGGATTACCTAATAGTCAATTTGTTGCATGGGACAACCCAGCTGTCAATTTAGACTTTGGAAGACCAGTTGATGGCATGGAAAGCCCTTGGTCCAGTGCACAGTTTCACTTTATGTATGACTCAGCCAGAAATGACTATGAAGATATGCCAAGAAATTATGGTTTCTTAACTAAATGGATTTCTGACAATCCAGGAAGGTTCACATACATCAGACCTGGTAAAGGTGGATTTGTTGGAACTCGATTTGTGAAACAAATTTTCTTTGAACTAAGTGGTGGTCAAGAACAATGGGTTGGACCATACAATGAAGAGCTTTATAATAAATGGGCTCCAAANGTATGGGCACTGTTAAACTCTTGGGAAAANGATTTACATAGAGGTGGCGAAACTTATCCAACGAATAATGCTGAAATGCATGCATTATTTGCTAATGGTGAAGTTGATATGAGTTTTACTCAATCTCCAAGAGGAGCAGGACCAACAAACTCAGCTGGAACAACGCCTCCAACATCTAGAGCTTTTGCTTTTTATAATAATATGATTGGAGATTTTAATTATTGGGCAATCCCATACAATGCGCCTAATAAAGCAGCTGCGTTAGTTTANGCTAACCTAGTTCTCAATCCAACTTTACAAGCTGCTCAAGTTCAGCCTGCTAATGGTTTTTGTTGTGGCTGGGGAATCAGCACNGCAAAAGTAACTAGCGCTGATGGAGTTGCGGCTATTCAAGATGCTCAAAATAATCTNGGTGATGCTGCAGAAGATCAAGGAATATTAGCGCGAGCTCTTGTTTCTGATATTGCTGCAGAATATCAAGATAAAATTGAAGCAGATTGGCAAGCAAACGTTCTCCTAAAATAGGAGATACGAATGGGCGGAGATAGATTAAAAATAGTACTTTCTTTAACTCCGCCCCTTCTTATTATTGGTACATTATTTTTTGGAGGAATCCTATATGGATTTCTTCAAAGTTTGGGCTATCAGCCAGCAATCGGTAAATATGATATTAACTTTGATGCCTACTATAATGTCATGTTTTCAGAAAGATATGCGAAGTTATTTTGGACTGGCTTAGGTCTTAACTTATGGGTTAGTTTTGTTAGTACTTTTTTAGCCGCTGCATTTGCATTGTTTGGAGCTTTGGCTATAAGAAAAACTTTCTTTGCAAAAAAAATCTGTAATTTTATTTTCTCTTTAAATCTTCCAATGCCTCACTTAGTTGTTGCAGTTGGAATGATTTTTGTTTTTTCTCAAAGTGGCTTATTAGCTAGATTTTTTACTCAAATAGGTTTTATCTCATCACCAAGTGATTTTCCTATCCTAGTCAAAGATAAATATGGCTTAGGAATTATTTTGGCATACATTTGGAAAGAGGCAGCCTTCTTCTTTATTATCTTAATGTCGGTACTTCAATCTCTTGGAGAAAATTTTGAGGAATTAGCGCAAAGCCTAGGGGCTAATAAATGGCAAAGATTCAGATATGTCATTCTTCCTCTAGTCATGCCCAATTTATTTTCTGCTTCAATAATTGTTTTTGCGTTTAGTTTTGGAGCATACGAAGTCCCAGCAATACTTGGTGTCAACTATCCACAAATGCTTCCAGTGATGGCATTTGAATTTTTTCTAAATCCTGATCTTAATGCAAGGAGTGAGGGTATGGCACTAAGCATGATTATTGCATTAATTGTTATGATTTTAGTTGTTATCTACTTTCGACTAACGCAAAGCAAAATAAGAAAAGATTAATTTTTATGGATAACAATTTAAAGAAATCAAACATTTATGCCATTTACTTTGGCTCATTCATTCTAATTCTTCCCTTAATTGCTTTTTTTATAAATGCTTTTTCGTTTAGATGGTTTTATCCTCAACTTATTCCAAAAGAGCTAAGCCTGCAAGCCTGGGTTAGGCTCAAATTAATCCCAAAGGAGGGCTTTAGAACTCTAGATGGATTTATAGATTTATGGTTATCAAATCCAACTATTATTAAAGCATTAGTCAATAGTGTAACAATTGGTATTATAGTTACCATTGTATCAATAATCATAGCATTACCCGCTGCTAGAGTATTAGGTTTACTAAATTTCAGATTTAAAAAAATAATTATTTTTATTATGGTCTCTCCAACCATATTACCTCCTATTGCATTTGTACTAGGATTAAACATTAATTTTATTACATGGGGGTTCTCAGGTAGCTTCTGGGGAGTTTGCTTAGTTCACTTAGTGCCAATAATGCCTTATGTCGTTTTGACAATGACTGGAATTTTTGCTAATTATAATCCAGACTTTGAACATCAAGCCAGAACCTTAGGTGCTAACAAATTTAGAACTTTTTATTTGATAACACTGCCAGCAATTGCCCCAGGAATGGTGGTGGCCGCTTTATTTGCTTTTTTAGTATCTTGGAGTCAATACTTGCTAACATTTTTAATTGGAGCAGGAAAAATCATGACACTTCCTCTACTAGTATTCTCAACAGCATCATCTGGAAATCCAGCGCTTACAGCGGCAATATCAATCGTATTTATCTTTCCAGCAATAGTAATTTTATTCTTTACATCTAAATTCGTTTCAGGAGACTCTTCTGCAACATCTGGATTTGGAAAACTTTAATTAACAAAATATAAGGTTATATACAAAAATGAGTGATTTAAAAATTTCAAATTTATGCAAAAGCTTCCCTGGCATGGATAGGCCTGCCGTTAATAATGTAAGTCTAGATATTAAGACAGGTGGATAATTGCTTTTTTAGGTCCATCTGGTTGTGGAAAAACAACTATTCTCAAAATGATTACGGGGTTATTTCAGCCTGATAGTGGTGATATTACTCTAGATAATGCCTCATTATTACCAATTGCAACTGAGAATAGAGGCGTTGTAATGGTCTTCCAAAACTATTTATTATTTCCTTATATGAACGTTAGCGAAAATGTTGGTTTTGCCCTCAAAATGAAGGGAGTTGAAAAAGGTGAAATTGATAAAAAAGTTAAGGAAATGTTGGAATTAGTTAAGCTTCCTGATATTGGTGATAGAAAACCAAAACAATTGTCGGGTGGACAACAACAAAGAGTTGCATTAGCTCGTGCCTTAATTTCAAAACCTAAACTCTTACTATTAGATGAGCCCCTGAGTAATCTTGATGCACATTTAAGAGACGAGATGAGAGAGCTAATTGTAACAATTCAGCAAAAATTAAATGTGACAACAGTTTTTGTAACCCATGATCAAGAAGAAGCTGTTTTATTAGCTGATAATATTGCATTAATTTTTGATGGTGAACTTCAGAGCTTTGCATCTCCAAAAGAATATTATGAGTCCCCAATTAACGAAAGAGCTGCAAAATTCTTTGGTGGGGTAAACTTTCTAAAATCCAACATAAAGGATAAACAATTTGAAACAGAAATTGGACTAATTAGTTACAATCAAAAAAATACAAATGAATTACTGAGTAATCATTTACTTACGATTCGTCCTGAAAATATAGAAATATCAAAAACTAATAATTTTAAAGATAATTATTTTTCAGGCGTTGTTACTTCTATTGTTTTTTCAGGAACAAATACTAGATACAAAATTAAAATTAAAGATACTGTTTTAGACTGTTCTGTTCAATCTGTTGGAAAAAAAGAGATATCTCAAAATGATGAAGTTTTTGTCCACTTGCCAGTGGACAAAATTTGGGGCATGAATGACTAAGGAAAAAAATGTAATTCTATTCAATCTTGATGAAAGTATAGGAAACCTCTCTCCACATATGTTTGGTGCGAATCTTGAACACATTGGTGAAGCAATATATAAAAATGGTGTTTGGGCTGAGGTAATTGAAAATAGAAAGTTTTGTGGTGCTGATAAATTTACCTGGGATACAGGAGTCAAACATGACCATCTAGATTTCGGCATTGTACAGCCCTGGAAAGGATTCAATCCTTCAGCACAGCATGTAATGTATGCGCATTCAAATTCTGAATATATTGTCAATGGTGAAGAGCAAATAAATAGATTTGGAAGTGGAAAGCAATCTCAACAGATCACAATAAGGAAAAAAAGTGAAATAAATAGAGGCATAAAGCAGTTAATAAATGTAAATTTTGTCAATGAAGAACATCAATTTAGCATTATGCTGAAAGGGACTGGTCAAAAAGTTTACATTCAAATTGGAGAATTAAGTTTTGAAGTTAATAGCCGTTCTAAATGGTTTGAATTTAAAAAAAATATTAGATTTAATGACACAAAAATAAAAAAAACTTTATCAATCGCAATAAATAGTGATGAATTGTATATTGCCAATTGCTCTTTAATGCCAAAGCATACGAACTTTGGATTCAGAAAAGATATAACTAAAATGATAAAAGAGTGGGTTCCTAGTTATCTGAGATGGCCTGGTGGGAATTATCTATCAGGTTACAAGTGGATCAATGGGGTTGGAGATAAAAATTATCGTCTCCCATTTTATGATTTTGCATGGCATCAATGGGAAAATAATGATGTTGGAACTGATGAATTCATGCAATGGTGTGAATTGATTGGAAGTGAACCAATGATCACAGTCAACACAGGAAATGGAACTCCTGAGGAGGCAGCAGATTGGATTGAGTATCTAACTGGCTCTTCTTCAACCAAATATGGCAAACTGAGATCAAAAAATGGAAGAAGTAAGCCTTATGAACTCAAAACAATATTTATTGGTAATGAGATGTTTGGAGGCTGGCAGATTGGACATACTGACGCAAAAACCTATGCACTTAAATATGATCGTTTTGTAAAGGCAATTAAAAAAGTAAACAATAATTTAAGATTTATTGCTGTTGGAGCTTGTGCCGATCATTTTGGTCACTGGAATGAAATAGTTTTAAAAAACATTAAAGAGAGAATTGATGAACTGAGCGTTCATTATTACTCAATAAGAACCGAAAAAGATAAAACTCACCCTCATCATACTTCGAGATATATTCCTACAGTCGCCGCATCCACAGAGGTTGAATTAATGCTTGATAGAACTATTAAAGAGGTCAAAAAAAATACAAATAAAGATATTACTATTGCTTTTGATGAATGGAATACCTATGTTGAAGCTGAACATCCAAACTATATAGAAAACTACAATATTGCAGATGCACTTTATGCAGGATCTTTATTAAATGCCTGCATTAATAGAGGTAATATGATAACAAATACTGGCATATACCATCTTATAAATGTAATGGGTAATTATAGGATTGATGGGCAAAAAATTTGGAAGACTCCAACAACTTTAGTGCTTGAATTATTTACCAAATACCATAAAGGGGAAATTCTTAAAACATCCGTTAAAAGCCCTACCTTTTCATCTCAAGGCATGGGAAAACAACCTGAATATAAAAAAAATAAACTTATAGATGCTGCCGCTACTTATCATGAGAATAGGGTGTGTCTAACTGTAGTCAATAAATCAGAAAAAGAAAGCCTGACTATTTCAATACCAAATTACAAAAAGATAATAGGAAACTATTTAGTCAATGGTAATTCGCCTACTGATATGAATGACAATAAAAACCTAGAAAAAGTTAAAATCAAAACAAACAAGTTAAAATTTACTGCTAATTCTATCAAAGTTCCCCCTCACTCACTCTCTTTAATATTGTTGGAAATTTAAACCCTAAAGCCCCTAGATAAGGGAATCAGGATAGCTTTATAAAGTTTTCCTATTTAAAACCCAAATTAATATTAATCTATATACTTTATTTGATAATTCGACTAAAAATAAATTATGAGTGTCTCAGATCCGTCTTTATATCTGCTAATTTTATTATCTGGTGCATTTTTAGGTGCATTCGTTCAAGGCGCAACAGGCTTTGGGAGTGGACTTCTTATCAATGCATTTTGGCTTCATATTATGGAGCCTACTCATGCCATTCCTTTAAACGTAGTTACTAGTTTATTTATTTCAGGTGTGCCAATTTATAAACTAAGAAAAAAACTAGATTTTTCAAAACTAAAACAATTCGCTATTTTTGGTGTTGTTGGAATCCCAATAGGAATGTATCTTTTGGTAATAAGCGACCCTAGCAAACTTAAATTTTCTATAGGTATTTTATTAGTTATTTATGCTCTATTAATGCTTAAGATCAGCTCTTTTTCAATCAATGTAAATAATAAGTCAATTAATAATCTTGTTGGCTTTATAAGTGGAATTATTGGTGGTTTAACAGCATTGCTTGGAATTATCCCAGTTGCCTGGTTTAGCGTTCAAAGACTCCCAAAAAATACTAAACGGGGGACTTATGAACCATTTATATTTATTACCAGCATTGTTGCAATAATAAGTTTCGCTTTTGCGGGCCTATATAAAATTGAAATGATATTTGATCTTCTTAAGATTATTCCTGCATTATTAGTTGGCTCTTGGCTAGGAATCAAAATTTACAATAAAATTAATGATGATTTATTTAGAAAAGTAGTTTTAGGCTTAATATTGCTATCAGGTTTGTTGTTAATAATTTAATAAATCAAATAACTGCATAAAGTATACAAAAAGATACTTACTTTCTAAAAATAGTATTTCAATCTCACATGAATTAAGTTAAACTAAGTCTAATCCACTTTTTTTCAGTGGATTTATTTTTAAAATTAAGG
>JGI26247J51722_1000295_pt1 | contig 21567 bp, 19 predicted proteins | sample SaaInlV_100m_DNA_2_FD_51722 | JGI IMG/M metagenome (IMG submission 51722)
ACTTTTTTAATTTTGTTTTCGATGAAAAAAATTAATATGGTTGACCTAAATGGTCAATACCGAAAAATTAGATGGCAAGTTAATAGAGAGATGAAAAAAGTNATTAATTCNTCATCATTCATTAATGGTCCAGTTGTAAAGGAATTCCAAAATAATTTACAGCAATATCTAGATGTAAAACATGTTATTCCNTGTGCTAACGGTACCGATGCTCTTCAAATTNCTCTTATGGCTCTTGATTTAAAAAGNGGTGATGAGGTTATCACNACCAACTTTTCTTTTGCTTCAACTATTGAGGTTATACTTTTACTAGGTCTAAAACCAGTTGTAGTNGACATAGATTCAAGAACTTTCAATATAAANCCAAGTTTAATACAAGATAAAATTACTGATAGAACGAGAGCTATAATTCCTGTACACTTATTTGGTCAATCTTGTAGAATGGAGGAAATATTAGAAATAGCAAACAAAAATAATCTTCAAGTAATAGAAGATAATGCTCAAGCACTAGGGTCTAAATACAAATTTTCAAATTCTCATAAGCAAATGGCTGGAGCTATTGGAGATATTGCAACAACATCCTTTTTCCCATCAAAAAATCTTGGTTGTTATGGAGATGGAGGTGCTATTTTTACAAATTCAGATANTCTAGCCTACAAGATGAGAGGTATTGTCAATCANGGAATGTATGAAAGGTACTATCATGATGAAATTGGAGTAAATTCTCGNCTAGATTCTATTCAAGCAGCAATATTGAATGTTAAGTTAAAGTACCTAAATAAATATAATATAAGTAGACAGGAAGCTGCTAATCTGTATAATAAGAGTTTTGAGGGAATANATGAAATTGAAGTNCCATTTGTTGAATCAGATGTTGATTCGCATGTATATCATCAATACACATTAAAAATTAACAATGGAAAACGAGATGAATTAGCCGACCATTTACAAAAAAATAATATTCCATTTGGAATNTATTATCCGCTTGGTTTCCATGAGCAAAAGGCATATAAACAAGAATTTATATCTGATAATGACTTTCCTGAAACAAATAAAGTAAAGGGTGAGGTTATCTCTTTGCCGATGCATACTGAGCTTACAAAAAAACAGATTAAGTTTATAACAAATACAATTATTAGTTTTTTTGAATAATTAGTCTTTTAAATTACTTTAGTAAAAAACAATCATGAAAAATTTATTAATCTTTTTATTGATGACAACTACTTTGATGTCTCAAGACAAGTATATTCATGCAGGTAAAATCTATGATTCTTCATCTGGTAAATATCACTTAAATAAAACCATAATTATTTCTGGAAATATTATTAGTTCAATAGAAGATGGTTTTATAGAACCAAAAAATGAAAAAATACTTATTTATGACCTTAAGTCTAAGGTTATACTCCCAGGACTNATAGACTTTCATGTTCACATGGAAAGTGAATCAGGAGGAAAAGATAGATATATAAATAGATTTCAAGAGAATAAAGCAGATGTTGCATTTAAATCAACTCTTGTTGCAAAAAAAACACTTTTAGCTGGCTTTACAACCGTAAGAGATGTGGGAGGTTCAGGAGTTAATATTTCACTTAGAAATGCAATAAACAATGGAGTAGTTATTGGACCTCGAATATTTACATCAGGAAAAACCATTGCTACTACAGGAGGTCATGGTGATCCAACTAATGGTTATAAAGAAGGATTGATTGATGATCCAGGACCAAAAGATGGAGTAGTAAACTCTATCAGTGATGCAAGAAAAGCTGTAAGGTATAGATATAAAAACGGTGCNGATTTAATTAAAATTACTGCAACTGGTGGNGTAATGAGTATGGCAAAAAATGGTCAAAACCCTCAATTCACTGAAGAGGTTATTAATGCTGTGGTTAGTACGGCTAAAGATTATGGAATGCATGTAGCAGCTCATGCTCATGGTGATGAAGGCATGTATAGGGCAGTTAAATCTGGAGTAAAAACTATTGAGCATGGTTCAATAATGAAAGAGAGAACAATGAAACTTATGCGAGAAAAGAACGCTTATCTAGTACCGACAATTAGCGCTGGAGAACATGTTGCAAAAATGGCAAAAATACCAGGTTATTATCCAGATATAATAATTCCTAAAGCTATTGAAGTTGGAGTCCAAAATAAAGCAACAACAAAGAAAGCTTTTCAAATGGGAGTTCCTATTGCTTTTGGAACAGATGCAGGAGTTTATCCACATGGAGACAATGCAGGTGAGTTTTTATATATGGATGAAATAGGTATACCAGCAGAATACTCAATTAAATCTGCAACAATTACAAATGCCAAACTTTTAAATATGGAGAATTTGATTGGTCAAATCAAGAAAGGTTTTTTTGCCGATATTATTGCTACAGATAAAAGTCCAACTGAAGATATCTCTACTTTAAAAAATGTGATTTTTGTAATGAAAAATGGTGAGGTTTATAAAAAGTAAACCTAGATTTTGCCAACTGTTATGTCATTATCTATTTTTCTTATCAAACCTTGAAGAATATTGCCAGGACCAACTTCATAAAATTCTTTAACCCCATCATTTATCATTTTATTTACACTCTGTGTCCAAAGAACTGCACCCGTTAATTGACTTAGTAGATTTGATTTAATAATAGATGGATTTTTCACAGGATCTGAAGTAAAATTCTGATAAATAGGACAATTAGGGGTTTTAAACTCAGTTTTTTCAATACCTTTTTTTAATTCATCTGCAGCAGAGCTCATTAATTCAGAGTGAAAAGCACCACCAACAGAAAGAATTAATGCTCTTTTCGCTCCCTTTTCTTTAAGTAATTCACAGGCTTCTTTAACTGCTTTAACTTCTCCTGAAATAACTAATTGACCCGGACAGTTGTAATTTGCTGGGTTAACAATCCCTTCAATTTCATTACATGTTGACTCAACAATATTATCTGCTAAGCCAAGTATTGCAGCCATAGTTCCGTTAGTTTCTTGACATGCTTTTTGCATTGCGTTAGCTCTGATAGAAACTAACTTAAGTCCATCTTCAAAACTAATTGAATTAGATACAACAAGAGCAGAAAATTCACCTAGAGAATGACCAGCACATACATTAGGTTCAAAACTTTTTGATGTTAATGCTGAGATAACAGAATGAATAAAAATAGCAGGTTGAGTAACTTTTGTTTGTAATAAGTCTTCACTAGAGCCTTCAAACATTAACTCAGTGATATTAAAGTTTAAAATTTTATTAGCTTTTTTAAAAAGATCTCTAGATTCAGAGACCTCATTAAATATTTCTTGACCCATGCCAGGTTTCTGAGATCCTTGACCAGGAAACACATATGCTTTCATATTATTTCTTTATATAAGTTAAAAAAGAATATTTAATATTTTCAACACCTTTAAGTTCATAAGCTTCTTCACTAACTAATTTGAATTTATCAAGAGGAANATCAGGAAAGTATGCATCTCCTTCATAATCTTTAAAGACTCTTGTTAGTTCAATCTTCTCTACAATATTTATAGTTTGAGAATATATTTCACCTCCACCGATCACAAAAGGTTGAGGGTCATTTTTGCAATGATCTAATGCTTCATTAATACTTTTACAGACTATTACTTCATCATGTTGATATTCGGTATTTCTNGTAACAACAATATTTACTCTATTAGGCAGAGGATTGGGTAATGATTCAAAGGTCTTTCGTCCCATTATGACAGAGTGACCCTGGGTTAGTTCTTTAAACCTTTTTAAGTCTTTGGGAATATCCCATATCAGTCTATTATCAAGCCCAATAACATTGTTTGTTGATGCTGCAGCAATTATGGTAAGTCCATTTTTTATCATATTTCTAAACTGAAATCTTACCCTTTATCGAGGGATGAGAATTATAATTTAATATTTCTATATCTTCAAATTTGAAATCTTCTATNTTTTTAACTCTTTGATTAAGCTTTAATTTAGGAAGTGGCATAGGAGCTCTTGATAATTGAAGTTTAACCTGCTCAAGATGGTTAAGGTAAATATGTGTATCTCCAAAAGTGTGAACAAAATCACCAACCTCATATCCACATACTTGAGCTATCATATGAGTAAGTAAGGAATAAGAAGCTATATTAAATGGAACACCTAAAAATACATCTGCACTTCTCTGATACATTTGGCATGATAGCTTATTATCTGCAACATAAAATTGAAAAAAAGCATGACAGGGTGGTAATGCAGCCTTACCATCTTTTACATTTTCACTAAAAGATTTTTTGCTATCTGGAATTATATTTGGATTCCATGCAGTTACTATCATTCTCCTACTTGAAGGATTAGTTTTAAGAGAGTTAATTACATCCTTTAGTTGATCTATTCCATCACTATTCCAGTTTCTCCATTGATGACCATAAATTGGGCCAAGATTACCTTTATTATCTGCCCACTCATCCCAAATTGTAACACCNTTATCCTTTAAATATTTAATATTTGTTTCACCGTTAATAAACCAAATTAGTTCGTGAATTATAGATCTTAAATGTAATTTTTTTGTGGTTACAAGTGGAAACCCATTTTGTAGATTGAATCTCATTTGATAACCGAATANACTAATAGTTCCTGTNCCAGTTCTGTCTTTCTTCTCTACACCATTATCATTTATATGCTTCAGTAAATCAATATATTGTTTCATTTTATACTTTTTCTAGTATTTAACTCATCTCTTAGTTTTGCAGCCAGTTCATAATCTTCACTTTGAATACTTTTTTCAAGCATTTTTTTAATTTTATTTGAAGATATTTTTTTTATGTCTTTTGATTCTTTAATAGTTTTATCAGGTGTATCAGTTTTAAAAAAACTATCATCTATAAAATTAATTTCTTCAGGATATCTTTCATTATCTTCAAATCCAGCTTGATCTAAAATTTCTTTATCAATAAATATAGGAGCACTAAATCTAATAGATAATGCAATAGCGTCTGATGTCCTAGAATCAATTTTAATTATTTCATTATCCTTTTCACATACTATATTTGAAAAAAACACACCATCAATTAATTTGTGTATTAAAACATGATTAAGTTTAATGTCAAATTTATCTGCAAATCCTTTAAATAATTCATGAGTTAAAGGTCTAGAGGTCTTAATTTTTTTTTCAAGTGCTATTGCAATAGCCTGAGCTTCAAATCCGCCAATTACAATTGGCAACTTTTTATTTCCATTTATCTCATCAAGAATTAGAGCAAAAGCTCCAGAAGTATTATCGCTGTATGATATTCCTTGAATTTTTAATTCTACCAATTCCATTTAAAAATATAATTGCACAAATTAATTAAATAAAATTTAAATCTCATCAGAGCACAATAGGAAATATTTTTTTTATGATTAAATTCGCATAAAATTATTAAGTATGAAGACAGTCCAGTTTAGACAAGCAATTTGTGAAGCGATGTCAGAAGAAATGAGAAGAGATGAAACTATCTATCTTATGGGTGAAGAAGTTGCTGAATATAATGGTGCTTACAAAGCATCAAAAGGGATGTTAGATGAATTTGGAGATTTAAGAGTGATTGATACACCAATATCAGAGGCAGGTTTTTCTGGTGTTGGAGTTGGTTCAACTATGGTTGGAGCAAGACCTATAATAGAATTTATGACTTTTAATTTTGCATTAGTTGGAATAGATCAAATAATTAATAATGCTGCAAAAATAAGACAAATGTCAGGAGGTCAGTTTCCTTGTCCAATTGTTTTTAGAGGACCAACTGCATCTGCAGGTCAACTTGGTGCAACTCACTCTCAGGCTTTTGAAAGCTGGTTTGCTAACTGTCCTGGCTTAAAAGTAATTGTTCCATCAAATCCATATGATGCTAAAGGCTTACTTAAATCTGCAATAAGAGATGACGANCCTGTAATTTTTATGGAGTCAGAACAAATGTATGGTGATAAAGGAGAGATTCCAGAGGGTGAATATACACTTCCTATTGGAGTTGCTGATATTAAAAGAAAAGGAAAAGATGTGACTGTTGTATCTTTTGGAAAGATTATTAAAGAGGCCTATAAGGCAGCTGAAGCTCTTGAAAAAGAAGGTATTGAGTGTGAAATTATTGATCTTAGAACACTTAGGCCNATTGATTATGACACTGTTATTGATTCTGTTAAAAAGACTAACAGACTTGTTATTCTGGAAGAAGCCTGGCCATTTGGAAATATTTCTACAGATATTTCACATAAAGTTCAAAATGATATTTTCGATTATCTAGATGCGCCTGTTGAAAAGGTAAATAATGCTGATACTCCTACNCCATATTCTCCCGTTCTCTTAGAAGAGTGGCTTCCAAATAGTGAAGAAGTAATTAAAGCAGTTAAAAAAGTACTTTACCTTTAAAGTAATGGAGCTATAACTAGAGCAACTACTGCAATTAATTTCAATAGAATATTAAGCGAAGGTCCAGATGTATCTTTAAATGGATCACCAACTGTGTCCCCAACCACTGCAGCTTTGTGAGCATCAGATCCTTTTCTACCATCCTCTTCAATCATTTTTTTTGCATTATCCCATGCTCCTCCAGCATTTGATTGAAAAATAGCCATCAAAACTCCACATGAAGTAACACCAGCAAGAAGACCTCCTAACATTTCAGCTCCTCCAGCAAAACCAATTATTACTGGAACAGAAATTGCCATTAATCCAGGTAANACCATTTCTCTTAATGCAGCTTGTGTGGAAATTTCCACACATTTACTATATTCTGCTACACCATCAGCTTCATTAAAAATCTTTAAATCTTCTTTTGTTGCCTTTGAAAGATCTGAATCATACTTTCTCATAATTTCAAGAGCTGCTTTAAGTTTAGGAAGATCTCTAAATTGTCTTCTAACTTCTTCGATCATACTCATNGCTGCTTTACCAACTGCTTTCATTGAAAGAGCAGAAAAAACAAAAGGTAACATTGCTCCTAGAAGTAATCCGGTCATTACAATTGGCTTTGAAATATCTATTGAAGTAATTTCTGCGGTCTGCATAAAAGCTGCAAACAATGCTAAAGCAGTTAATGCTGCTGATGCAATTGCAAAACCCTTACCAATAGCTGCAGTTGTATTTCCTACAGCGTCAAGTTTATCTGTTCTTTCCCTTACTTTAGGATCTAAATCAGCCATTTCTGCAATCCCTCCAGCGTTATCTGAAATTGGACCATATGCATCTACTGCTAATTGTATACCAGTATTAGCAAGCATTCCAACTGCAGCNATTGCAATACCATACAATCCAGCAAACTCATATGAAAGAAGAATCGCAGCACAGATAAAAATAATTGGTAAAGCCGTTGAAATCATACCAACACCTAATCCTGCAATAATAGTAGTTGCAGCACCAGTTTCAGATTGCTCTACGATTGAAAGAACAGGCTTTTTACCAGTTGCTGTATAATATTCGGTTACTTTTCCAACTGCAAGTCCTGCTAACAAACCACTTATTGTTGCACCAAAAACACCATTTGAAGTATATACAATCTCATTAAANACCCATGATTCAGGAAGTAAATTTTGTATTAAAAAATATGTAACAACAATCATTAATCCTGCTGATAGAAACTCTCCTGTATTAAGAGCTTTATGTGGATCACCACCTTCTTTAACTCTAACAAAGAAAGTACCAATTATAGACATTATAATTCCAGCAGCAGCTATGTAAAGTGGAAGTAATACAGCATTTATTTCAATTCCAGAAAATTCAGATAAACCAACATAGGCAGCTCCTAAAACCATTGCACCAATAATAGAACCAACAAATGATTCAAATAAATCTGCACCCATTCCAGCAACATCTCCAACATTATCTCCAACATTATCTGCAATTGTTGCAGGGTTCAAAGGATGATCCTCAGGAATACCTGCTTCAACTTTTCCAACAAGATCAGCACCAACGTCAGCAGCTTTAGTGTAAATTCCACCACCAACTCTAGCAAATAAGGCAATTGAAGACGCACCTAATGAAAATCCTGATAATACTTGAATTACAGTATTTATGTCAGTAAACATTGGTCTATAAATTATAAACAAAGATCCAAGTCCAAGAACACCAAGTCCTACAACACCCATACCCATTACAGATCCACCAGAAAAAGCAATTTCAAGTGCTTTTCCAATAGATTCTTGAGCAGCATTTGTTGTTCTTACATTAGCTTTGGTTGCAACTTGCATACCTATAAATCCAGCTAATCCAGAACAAAAAGCACCAACAACAAACGATACAGCAACTAACCAGCTACTACCTTCGTTTATTCCTTTAAATGCNAGTAATACAGCAGTTATTATAACAAATACTGATAGTATTTTATATTCAGCTTTAAGAAAGGCCATAGCGCCATCAGCAATATTTTTTGCAATTTCTGCCATCTTAGCATTTCCAACTTCTTTTTTAGAAACTGATAAGTTTTTAATAAAAACAAAAATTAAAGCTAGAATTCCAGCTGNGGGGATAAGATATATGTAGTCCATTTTTTAAATTTTTTTCAAATATAATACAATGATAAAAATGGTGAGCAAAAATATTGAGAAAGATGTAACTAAAGTTCCTTTTTAATGAGTTCAAGGATAGTTTCATAATCAGTCTTATTTTCGACAAAATCTAGATCATCTACATTAACCTTTAGGAGATTACCGCTATTATAGTTCGTAATCCATGCTTCATATCTCTCATTAAGCCTACTCAAATACTCAATACTAATTGTCTTTTCGTAATCTCTCCCACGTTTGTGAATTTTATTAACTANGTTAGGAATACTACTTTGAAGATATACTAATAGATCTGGTGGTTTAACTAGATTTAACATAGTGTCAAACAAAGACAAATAATTATCATAGTCTCTCTGAGTCATTAATCCCATTGAATTTAGGTTAGGAGCAAAAATAAATGCATCTTCATAAATGGTTCTATCTTGAATTACATTTTCATTTACTTTATCAATTGCAACTAACTGTTTAAAACGACTGTTTAAAAAATATATTTGGAGATTAAACGACCACCTTTCCATATGATTGTAAAAATCATCTAGATATGGATTGGCAATTACATCTTCATAATATGGTTTGTATTTTAAACTTTTTGAAAGTTGTTTAGTTAGACTGGTTTTTCCAGCACCAATATTTCCTGCTATAGCTATTCTCATAATTTTAGCCAAAGTAGGAGGTTTTTTTTAAAGAAAAAAGAAGAATAATTTGAAATATATATTTTTTTTATACTTTTGTATAGAACAGAGGAAGGATTTGACTGATTGCAACCTCTTAAAAAAATTGCTAAAGCAGTAATTCTTTTTACTCGCAATCTTTCATTCTATTTCTCACAAATTTATTTTATGTCGTATTTATTTACGTCCGAATCAGTTAGTGAAGGACACCCAGATAAGGTATCGGATCAAATTAGCGATGGTATATTAGACAATTTTTTAGCTTTTGACCCTAATAGTAAGGTGGCTTGTGAAACTCTTGTAACAACTGGACAAGTGATACTCTCAGGAGAGGTGTCTAGTTCTACTTACATTGATGTTCAAGATATTGCCAGAGATGTGATAAAGGACATAGGTTATAATAATGACCAATATAAATTTTCTGGGGAATCTTGCGCTGTTATGTCATTAATACATGAACAATCAGAAGATATTTTAAGAGGAGTAGAAAGAAATAAAAAAGAAGATCAAGGTGCTGGAGATCAAGGAATAATGTTTGGTTATGCGTGTAACGAAACTGATGACTCCATTCCATTAACTTTAGATATTGCCAATAGATTGTTATTAGAACTTTCAAATCTTAGGAAATCTAAAAAAATTCCATACTTAAGGCCAGACTCTAAGTCTCAAGTAACTGTTGAATATGATGAAAATGATAATCCATTAAGGATTGATACAATAGTAGTTTCAACACAACATGATGAATTTGATAGTGATGATGAGAGAATGCTAGATAAAATTAGAAAAGATATAATTGAGGTTTTAATTCCAATCGTAAAGAATGGTTATTCTTCTGAAATTAAAAAATTATTTAATAAAAATATTAAATATCATATTAATCCTACTGGTAAATTTGTTATTGGAGGCCCTCATGGTGATACTGGTTTAACTGGGCGTAAAATAATAATAGACACATATGGGGGAAGAGGAGCTCATGGCGGAGGTGCTTTTAGCGGTAAAGATCCAAGTAAAGTAGATAGAAGTGCTGCATATGCTGCAAGACACATCTCTAAAAATTTAGTAAAGGCAGGAGTCTCTGACGAAATATTAATTCAAGTTGGATATGCTATAGGTGTTGCAGAACCAGTATCACTTAATGTAAACACTTGTGGGAAGTCTAAACTAAGTATTTCAGATTCAAAACTATCGAAAATAGTCAACGAAATGTTTGACTTAAAACCTCATTCGATAGAATCAAGATTTAAATTAAGAGATCCTATTTATCTTGAAACAGCTTCATATGGACATATGGGCAGAAAATCTGAAAAAAAAACCAAAACATTTAACTCAAAATATTCTGGAGTTAAGAAAATTGAGGTTGAGCTTTTTCCTTGGGAAAAGTTAGAATATGTTAACCAATTAATTAAAACACTTAAAACATGAATCATAATGATCAAACCCTAGCATTACATGCTGGGCATAACACAACTAANACTNAAGGAACTAGAGCAGTTCCTATATATCAAACAACATCATATGTTTTTGATAATACTGACCATGCAGCTAATTTATTTTCTTTGGCTGAACCTGGGTATATATATACAAGATTAAATAANCCAACAGCAGATGTCCTTGAACAAAGATTAGCTTCTTTAGAAGGGGGTATTGCTGCAGTTGCAACTTCATCTGGATCAGCTGCACTAGCTACAACTCTTTTGACACTTTTAAAAACAGGAGATCATATTGTTGCTTCAAATAGTTTATATGGGGGGACTTATAACTTGCTAAATGTTACTTTACCAAGATATGGTATTACAACTACTTTTGTTGATCCTGATGACATTGAAAATTTTTCAAAAGCAATCAATAAGAATACTAGAGTTGTCTATATAGAGAGTATAGGTAATCCTAAACTTGATATTCTAGACATAGAATCTATTTCAAAAATTGCAAAAGCATCAAAACTTCCATTAATTGTTGATAACACTGTTGCTACGCCATATCTNTTAAAACCAATAAGTTATGGAGCAGATATAGTTATTCACTCTACAACAAAATATATTACTGGAAATGGAACTTCAATTGGAGGTGTAATAATTGATGCTGGAAACTTTGATTGGAGTAGTGGCCTATTTGATGAATTTACAGAACCATCTGCAGGATATCATGGATTAGTATATCATGAAGCACTAGGACCAGCTGCATTTATAGCTAAAGTCAGAATAGAGGGATTGAGAGATCTAGGTAGTGCTCCAAGTCCATTTAATTGTTTTCAAACTATTCAAGGTCTTGAAACTTTATCAATTAGAATAAAGAAACACTCTGAAAATGCATTAAAAATTGCGGAATGGCTTGAAAATCAAGATGAGGTAGCTTGGGTTAATTATCCAGGTTTAAAGTCTTCTAAATATCATAATTTATCAAAAAAATATTTAAAAGATGGGCAAAGTGGGATTGTTACTTTTGGTTTAAAAGGTGGTTTTGAGTCTGCTAAAAAATTAACTGATAGTACAAAGATATTTTCATTACTAGCAAATTTTGGAGATTCAAAATCTTTNATAATTCATCCATCAAGTACTACTCATCAACAATTAAATGAGGANCAACAAAAATCGACAGGTGCTACNGCAGATCTTGTGAGACTTAGTATTGGTCTTGAAGATCCTATTGATTTAATTAATGACCTTAAAGATGCTTTGGGCTCAATATAATATTGGAAGAAGAATTAAAATATATACTACTAGAGAATTTTGAAACTTTATCTGGAACAAAGGTTAATAAGATTAATCTTAGCTACCAGGTCTTTGGAAAGAAATTAGGGAGTGCTCCAGTTATTCTTGTTAATCATGCATTAACTGGGAATTCTCTTGTTTCTGGAATAAATGGGTGGTGGAGTGAGATAATAGGAAATGAAAAACCAATTAATACAAATAAGTACTCAATTTTATGTTTTAATATTCCAGGTAATGGTTTCAATGAAAATAATTTTGATTATGACTTAGACTTTAATCTTGGTGATATAGCATTATTATTTATTAAAGCCATTGATNAGCTTAATCTTCCAAAGCTTCATGCCATTATTGGAGGNTCAATTGGAGGATGTTTAACTTGGGAAATGATAGCATTAAAAAATGATTTAGCATCATTAATAATTCCAGTTGCTGCAGATTGGAAAGCAAATGATTGGCTTTTAGCAAATACTTTCCTTCAAGACAGAATCCTAAAAAACTCCAGAGACCCTGTAAGTGATGCTCGAATACATGCAATGACATTTTACAGAACTCCAAAATCTTTAAATACAAGATTTAGCAGAACAAAAAATTTAGATAAAAAAATGTTTAATGTAGAATCATGGCTTAGTCACCATGGTAAAAAACTTCGTCAAAGATTTAGTCTTGAATCATATTTGTTTATGAATAAACTTTTGAGTTCCACTGACATTACTCGTGATGGTGAGAGTTTTGAAACTAAAATTTCTAAAATAACATCTTCAATTCATATAATATCTGTCGATTCAGATATTTTCTTTTTACCTGAAGAGGACAATGAAACATATACTATAGCTAGAAAAAATAATATTAATATTAAGAATCATATTGTTAACTCTATTCATGGTCATGATTCTTTTTTGATTGAAACAAAACAAATTTCAGATATCTTTATAAAAATATTTTAAAAATGGCAGTTTACTTAGACAGAGTTAATGACAAATATTTATTTGAGTTAACCAATAAAAATGGACATCAAGTTTTTCTAGACAGGAAATATTCTCCTGATTATAATGTTAAAGGAGTGAGTCCAATGGAGTTATTATTAATGGGTGTTGCAGGATGCAGTAGTATAGATATTATATCTATTTTAGAAAAACAAAAACTGAATCCTGTTTCATATAAAATGGAAGTTGAAGGAGAAAGAGAATCAATTCCTGGTGANCCCTATAAAAAAATTCATGTAAAGCTTTACATCGATGGTGATATTCCTGGTGAAAAGATAATTCGAGCAGCAGCATTAAGTTTTGATAAGTATTGCTCAGTTTCAAAGAATCTTGAGAAGTCTACTTCAATAGAGCATTCTATTTATCTAAATGGATCTATAATTAAAAAATAGACTAAAAAATTTGTTTTTATGTATACCTATTATACTTTTGTTTAATAATGACAAATAATTTTAATTTTTATTATAACTATTATTACTTCTTTAATCAGAAGAAAGGATAACTATGTTATAAAAAGAAATTAAATATACTAGTCCTGTCAAATCAGGACTTTTTTTTTATATGAAAGTATCAATTCAAGGAATTAAAGGATCATTTCACCATATGGTGGCAAATCATTATTTTGATTCATTTGAGTTAAATGAGTGTTTGACTTTTGAGAGCCTTGTTAAATCAGTAGTTAATAATGAATCAGAGTATGGAATAATGGCTATAGAAAATTCAATTGCAGGTTCTATACTCCCTAACTATGCTCTTATAGATGAGTATAATCTTTCAATTATTGGAGAATACAGTTTAAGTATAGATCATAATTTAATGTGTCTTCCAAATCAAAATATTACTGAAATTAAAGAAGTTCACTCTCATCCAATGGCGTTATTACAATGTTCTAAGTTCTTTAGTAATTACCCTCATATTAAATTAATTGAAACTGAGGATACCGCTTTATATGCTAAAAATATAAGAGATAATAAGATCAGTGGTGTAGGAGCAATTGCAAGTTTAGATGCATCTAAAATATATACTTTGCAAATTTTGGAATCTTCTATTCAAACTATCAAAAATAATAAAACGCGATTTGTAATTCTTGAAAAGAATAAAAATAATAAAATGGACTATGATAAAGCTGCTCTTAAATTTATTCTTGATCATAAAAGAGGAAGTTTAGCCACAGTATTGAATATGATGAGTGATTGTAGTTTAAATCTTACAAAGATTCAATCTTTNCCAGTTATTCAAACTCCTGGCAAATATGCATTTTTTGTTGACATTACTTTCAAATCAATTGAAAATTACCAAAAAGCAGTTAAAATTATTGAATTAATGGCTCAAGAATTTAAAATTCTAGGTGAGTATAAATATCAAAAATCATGAAAGTTGGTATAGTAGGTTTAGGTTTAATAGGTGGATCTGTTGCTTTAAAATTAAAGGAAGTAAATAATAATATTACTATTTATGGTTTTGATCAAAATAATCGTTCACTCGACTTTTCATTGAAAAATGAAATTATTGATAAAAAGTTTGATCCTGACTCATTATTAGACTTTGATTATTTATTTCTTGCAATACCAGTTGAATCAATTAAAAAACAACTAAAAAGTATTCTAGATAAAATATCTGAAAAAACTTTAGTAATTGATTTAGGTTCAACAAAATATGAAATTTGTAACTCTATAAAAAATCATAATAAAAGAGAAAACTTTTTAGCAGCCCACCCTATAGCTGGTACAGAATTTTCAGGTCATGTTGCAGCAAAAAAAGATTTATTTGACAATAAGGTTATGATTTTGTGTGAAACTGAAAACACAAACTCTATTTTACTTTCAGGCGCAATTAAAATCTTTNAAACTTTAGGAATGAGTATTAAGACAATGGATTCAATAGATCATGATAAACATATTGCCTATGTATCTCATTTNTCTCATATTTCATCTTTTATGTTAGGTAAAACAGTAATGGATAAAGAGGACAATGAACAGACAATTTATGATATGGCAGGAAGTGGGTTTGAATCAACTGTCAGATTAGCAAAAAGTTCTCCTGAAATGTGGTCTTCAATTTTTATTGAAAACAAAAAAAATATTATTGAATCTCTTGAGGAATACATATTAAATATTAATAATTTTAAAAAGTTAATTGAAAGTAGTGATCAAGAGAATCTTAATGCTGAGATGAAAAAAATCAATGGAATTAAANGNATTTTAAAAGGAATTAACTAGAAAATTATGGAAAATAAAAAAGAGTATAGNAATTGGCTTNATAAGATGAATTTGGATCATCCTCTTGTTATTGCTGGGCCATGTAGTGCGGAAACTGAAGAACAAGTTTTAAAAATTGCACATGAGTTAAAANATACTGATGTAAGTGCGTATAGAGCTGGTATTTGGAAACCAAGAACAAGACCAGGAATGTTTGAAGGAGTAGGTGCAATTGGATTGAAGTGGTTAGAAAAAGTAAAAAAAGAAACAGGCTTATTAATTGCNACAGAGGTTGCAAATTCTGTTCATGTTGATCTAGCACTAAAACATNATGTTGATATATTATGGATTGGAGCAAGATCAACTGTAAGTCCATTTATTGTTCAAGAAATTGCAGATGCATTAAAGGGAACAGACAAGACAGTTTTAATAAAAAATCCTGTTAATCCTGATTTATCTCTTTGGATGGGTGGTGTAGAAAGAATTTATAGTGCAGACATAAAGAATATTGGGGTTATTCATAGAGGTTTCTCTTCATATGATAAGTCTAAATATAGAAATAATCCTGAATGGCAAATTGCTGTTGAATTTCAAAATAATTTTCCAGATATTCCTCTGATATGTGATCCTTCTCACATAGCAGGTAAAAGAGATTTAATATATGATTTAAGCCAAACATCACTGGATCTAAATTATGATGGTTTAATGATTGAATCTCATTGGGATCCTGACAATGCATGGAGTGATGCTGCACAACAGGTTACNCCTAAAAGTTTAATTCAAATAATGAAAGATCTTAAAATAAGAGAGAAGACTTCTCAGGGAGAAGATTATCAAAATCAATTAAATAATTTGAGATCTCAAATTGATGTTGCAGATCAAAATTTATTGACAACNCTAGGTAAAAGAATGAAAGTTGCAAAAAATATCGGNAAACTAAAGTCAGATAATAATGTNGCAATACTTCAAAATAAAAGATGGAATGAGATATTAGGTAAGATGATTTTAGATGGAGAAGACCATGGATTAAGTGAAGAATTTATACTAAGATTTTTTAAAGCAATACATCAAGAATCTATTAATAACCAAAAGAAAATTTTAAATAAATAATCAAAAAAATGTTATCAGATAAAATCAATTCATTACCAATTTCGCAAACTGTAGCAATGACTGCTAAAGCTCATGACTTAAAGAATCAAGGTGTAGACGTTATTACTTTAAGCGCAGGTGAACCTGACTTTAATATACCTGATTATATAAAGGAAGCAGCCATCGCGGCTATAAATGAAAATTATCATAAATATTCTCCAGTTGATGGATTTTTAGATCTTAAAAAAGCAATTTGTAAAAAATTTAAAAGAGACAATAATCTTGATTATGAAACTGATCAAATTGTTGTATCTACTGGAGCTAAACAATCTATTGCTAATGTATGTATGTCTCTNATAAATAAAGGTGATGAGGTAGTGATTCCAACTCCCTATTGGGTAAGTTATAGTGCTATGGTATCTCTTGCAGATGGAATNCCAGTATTTGTTCATCCAGATGAGGATGCAAATTATAAAGTAACTGCAGAACAGCTTGAGTCTGCAATTACTGAAAAAACAAAAATGATAATGCTTAATTCGCCGAATAACCCAAGTGGTTCGGTATTTAGTCAAGAAGAATATTTGGAATTCTCAAAAGTTTTACAAAAATACCCTGATGTAATTGTTGTATCAGACGAAATATACGAACATATAAATTATGGTTCTAAAAGTGTAAGTTTTGCAAGTCTACCTGGAATGTATGAAAGAACTGTAACTGTAAATGGAATATCTAAAGCATTTGCAATGACAGGTTGGAGAATAGGGTATCTAGCAGCNCCAAAATTTTTAGCAAAAGCATGCAATAAAATGCAGGGCCAAATTACAAGTGGTGCTAATTGTATTGCACAAAGAGCTGCAATTAAAGCATTGGAAGAATCTCCGGAAAGGATTAAATATATGGTTGATGAATTTAAAATTAGAAGAGATTTAATAATTGATCTAGTCAATCAGATTAATGGATTTAAAATCAAGCATCCTCCATCTGGAGCATTCTATATTTTTCCAGAAATCTCAAATTTATTTGGAAAAACATTTAGTGGCCAAACTGTAAATACTGCAAATGATTTGTCAATGCTAATTTTAGAAAAAGCTCATGTTGCTACTGTCCCTGGTGACGCATTTGGTTATCCAAATTGCATAAGAATTTCATATTCAGCATCTAAAGAACAAATAGAGGAAGCGATAAGAAGAATTAAAGATCTTTTATCTTGAATGAAATAGAAAAATATTTTCCAAATTTATCTAAAGAACAAATAGAAAAACTTAATAAGTTAATACCCTTATATACTTATTGGAATTCAAAAGTGAATTTAATATCAAGAAGAGATATTGATAATTTATTTATCAACCATATTCTCCATTCTCTAGCAATTGTAAAAATCATTAATTTTGAAGATGGATCAAATGTTCTTGATGTAGGAACTGGAGGTGGTTTTCCAGGTATTCCTTTATCTATTTTTTTTCCAAATGTCAATTTTACATTATTAGATAGTATAGGTAAAAAAATCAAAGTTGTAGAATCAATATCTAATGATTTATCACTTAAAAATGTCAGAACAGTTAATGATAGAGTAGAAAATCATTTTGATAAATATGAATTTATAGTTTCAAGGGCTGTATCAAGAATGAATAAATTTTATTCTATGGTTAGTAAAAATATAAATTCAAAATCCTTGAATAAATTACCGAATGGGATTGTCTCTTTAAAAGGTGGAGATCTTGAAAATGAATTAAAAGAATTTAAAAATAATCAGATTTATGAAATCTCAGAATTCTTTTCTTACGACTTTTTTGAAACAAAAAAAATTGTTTATATACCTTACTCAAATTAGATATTAACACTGATGAATTTCTCTAAACAAATTTTTATAGTTGTACTAATTATATTAACATTTGGCTGTAATTCTAAATCTAAAANTTTTGATAAAACATCAAAACCAAATCAAGATGCAAAGGTATTTGAAAAGAAAGAACTAAATCAGGCNCCCAAAAAAGAGAATGATAAATTTANATTGACAGATGATAATGTAATTGATTTTTTATTTGAATATGAAAAAAATAATAAAGAAAATCATGTTAGAATTCATACAACATTCGGTAANATAGATATATTGCTTTANGCTAACACTCCTTATCACAGATCAAATTTTATTTANTTAACNAAAAAAAAATACTTTGATGGGACACAATTTTACAGAGTAATTAATGATTTTGTAATCCAAGCAGGAAATAGTGATAATATAAAGGTTTCCAAAAAAAGAAAAGTGATTGGAAAATATCTTTTACCAAATGATTTTGACAAAGGCCATACGCACAAAAGAGGAATAGTTAGCATGCCAAGTAGTTCAGTAGATAATCCCTATAAAATGGCTTCTCCTTTTGAGTTTTTTATAGTACAAAAAAAAGATGGAGCTCATCACCTAGACGGAAATTATACAATTTTTGGAAAAGTAATAGATGGAATGGAAACAGTAGATAAAATAGCTAATTTACCAACCGATAATAGAGATTGGCCATTAAATAATGTTTACATAAATAAAGTTTTAATTATAAATGATAATTAATTATCTAGCCCATAAATGGGTATGTAAAATCTTTAGCTGGTAGAAAAGTTTCTTTAATTAATCTAGGAGATGCCCATCTCAAGAGATTAAGGTAAGAACCTGCTTTATCATTAGTTCCAGATCCTCTCGCTCCACCAAATGGTTGTTGACCTACAACTGCACCAGTACACTTGTCATTTATATAAAAATTACCTGCACAATTTTGAAGCTTATCTACAGCATCGCTAAGTATATACCTGTCTTCACAGAAAACTGCCCCAGTTAATGCATATTCAGAAGTTTCATCAACAGTTTTTAGTGTTTCTTCCCATTGATCATCTTCATATTCATAAATAGTAACTACTGGTCCAAATAATTCAGTTTCCATTGAATAATAATTTGGGTTGGATGTCTTAATAACTGTAGGTTCTATAAAATACCCTTTAGATTTATCATATCCGCCGCCAATTGAAATTTCTGCATCTTTATCAACCTTAGCCTTTTCAATTGCATTAACTAATTTATCAAATGAACTTTCATGAATAACAGCGGTCATAAAATTTTTAAAATCTTCAGGACTTCCCATTTTTATTTTACTAATACCAGATTTTAATTTTTCAAAAAACTCTTTCGATATTGATTTAGGGATATAAACTCTTGATGCAGCAGAACATTTTTGGCCTTGAAATTCAAATGCGCCTCTAATAACTGCAGTAGCTAATTCTTCAGTGTCTGCAGAGTTATGAGCTAAAATAAAATCTTTACCTCCTGTTTCACCAACAATTCTGGGATATGAATTATAATTCTCAATATTAGTTCCAATTTTTTTCCATAAACCTTTAAAAACTGATGTAGATCCAGTAAAATGAATTCCAGCAAAATCCTTTGAATCTAACACTGTATTTGTAATCATCTCTGGATCTCCGTAAACTGCATTTATAACTCCATCTGGAAGACCAGCTTCTCTGAATACATCAATAACAATCTTTGCAGAAAAAATCTGATGATCACTAGGTTTCCAAACAACAGTATTTCCCATCATTGCAGCACTGCCAGGAAGATTACCAGATATTGCGGTAAAATTAAATGGAGTTATTGCATAAACAAAACCCTCAAGAGGTCTATACCCAAGTCTATTCCAAACCCCTGGATCTGATTTTGGTTGTTGGCTATATATATGTTGCATACTATAAACATTAAACTTTAAAAAATCAACCAACTCACATGCTGCATCAATTTCAGCTTGGAAAATTGTTTTAGATTGAGCTAACATCGTAGCGGCATTAATTCTATCTCTGTAAGGACCTGCTACAAGCTCTGCTGCTTTTAAAAAAATGGCTGCTCTTTCTTCCCACTTCATATTTGCCCATTCATCTTTCGCATCTAAGGCAGATTTTATTGCTAGTTCAACATGTTTTTTTTCTGCTAAATAATATTTACCAAGAATATGTTTATGATCATGAGGGGGTGACATATTTGAGGTTTGAGAACTTTCAATAAATTTACCACCAATCCACATTTTTACATCTGTTGTAGAATCTTTAAGTTTTTTATAAGTTGCAAGTACTGATTCTTTTTCTGGACTCCCTGGCTTATATTCCTTTATAGGTTCATTGACTGGATTTGGTACATTAACAATAGAGTTATTCATAACATAAATTTTGCTTATCAAATTTAAATTAAATTGATAATAATTTTAATAAAAATACTTTTTTTTCTTAAAGTGTTTATAGTAAATTTGCAGTCACAAATTACTAATATTTCATGTCTAAAGACATAAGCATTAAAAACGGTGCTAATTTATATCTAAAAGGGCTAGCTTCAAAAGAACTTGAAGTTGCAAAAAAAAGCTTAACCTACGCTATAAACCCCGACAACTTTTTTTCTCTAGTTCCACGTATGCTTGTTAAAGAAGGAGATAAAGTTTCTAAAGGTCAACCAATTTTCCATGATAAAAATGATGAAACAATAAAAATTGTTTCTCCAGTTNGCGGAAAAGTTAAAGAAATTAGAAGAGGTGCAAAGAGAAAAATATTATATGTTATAATTAAGGCTGAAGGCGATGATGTTATAAAATTTGATATTCCTGAGTTACAAAAAATCACTAAAGAACAAATAATTGAACTTCTTAGTGAGTCAGGCTCATTAGCTTATATAAGACAAAGACCTTATAATATAATAGCAAAGACTAATAAGTTACCAAAATCAATCTTTGTATCAACTCATTCTACTGCTCCATNTGATGTTGACTATGATTTTTTAATGAGTAATAGAGTTGATGATTTGCAAACTGGTATTGACATTATGAGTGCAATAATTGATAAACCAATCAATTTTTCAATTACACATAAAAAAGATAGTGGTTTTAAAAACTTAAATAATGTTGAAATCTACAACATCAAAGGTGTTCATCCTTCTGGAAATGAAAGTTTTCAAATAAATAAAATTGACCCTCTGAATTTTGGAGAAACTATTTGGGTAATTAAACCTGAAGACCTCTCAAATATTGGAGCTTTTTTTAGNACTGGTGTTTTCTCTTCATCAAGAACTGTAGCCATTTCAGGAGATTCATTAAAATCACCAAAATATTACAGTACTGTTATTGGAGCTTCAATTTCATCATTAATTAATAGTGATGACATGAATGATATTAAGAATTATAGATTTATAAATGGTGATCCTTTGAGTGGATCAAAAGTTGAATATTCAGAATTCTTAGGATTTTACAACAACTCTCTAAGTGTAATTGAAGAAGGAAATCAGTATAGAATGCTTGGATGGCTCCCTTTCATGTATAACTCTGTTCCTAGTTTTTCAAAAACTTCATTTTCATGGTTATTAGGGGGGGCAAAAAAAGTTAATACAAATCTTAATGGTGAAGAGAG